>Ga0247734_1000189_pt1 | contig 56161 bp, 56 predicted proteins | sample UWRJL103311B2_FD_180933 | JGI IMG/M metagenome (GOLD analysis project Ga0247734, IMG submission 180933) | Plant litter microbial communities from Arlington Agricultural Research Station in Wisconsin, United States - UWRJ-L103-311B-2 | ecosystem: Environmental > Terrestrial > Plant litter >... | reverse complement strand
TGAAATGGCGCATTGCACCCGATCTAAACCTCGAAAAGATCAAAAATACCAAATGTCTTCTCCTGGGTGCCGGGACACTCGGAACCTTTGTCTCGAGAGGTCTGATGGCATGGGGTGTACGCAAAATCACATTTGTCGACAATGCGACTGTCTCATTTTCTAACCCTGTCAGACAACCACTTTTTGATTTCAAAGATTGCCTAGACGGTGGAGCGAAGAAGGCATTCCGGGCAGCTGAAGCTTTACAGGAAATCTATCCTGGTGTTGATAGCACGGGTCATGTTATGTCCGTTCCTATGCTCGGGCATCCCATCACAGACGCTGCCAAAACCAAAGCTGATTTCGAAAAACTGCAAAAGCTTATCGAAGAACACGACGCGATTTTCCTGCTCATGGATACCCGTGAAAGCAGATGGCTACCCACAGTCATGGGCAAAGCAGCTGGGAAAATCGTAATGAATGCCGCGCTGGGGTTCGACACCTATGTTGTGATGCGTCATGGGGTATCCCCTTCGGATGGAGGACCAGCGGCTTTGGGATGTTATTTCTGCAACGATGTTGTGGCACCTGCTGATGTATGCTTCCTCCTTACACCTCAAAAAATTAAGAGCATCGCTAACGTAGATATAGTCCGTCAAGGATCAAACACTAGATCAGCAATGTACAGTCACCCGTCCAGGAATCGCACCTATCGCCTCCGCCCTTCTGGTCGAGACGCTGGTCTCCCTTCTGCAACACCCGCTTGGAGCCCTTGCAGCGGCCCCCGCGCCTTCCGCCTCGTCTTCAAATAGCGAGCCCCAGCGCGATCCCCCATCCCACCCGCTCGGCCTCGTCCCCCATCAAATCCGGGGATATCTATCCACGTTCAAAAACATGCTGGTCTCCGGTCCCTCATACGATTGCTGTTCGGCCTGTAGCCCCAAGATCATCGAGAAGTACCGCGAAGATGGATGGGCTTTCCTGCAAAAGGCCTTGAGTGAGCGGGAGTGGGTGACGGAAATCAGCGGGCTGAAGGAGGTTCAGCGTCGCGCGGAAGAGATGGCCGGGGACGTCGAGTGGGACAGCGGGAGCGGAGAGGAGGAAGGGGAGGGGGAATTGCTATGATTGGGTATAGAATGTAGTGAAGAGATGAACCTTTTGGACAAGGGGATTTCCAGAGAATAGAATGCTGGACTGGGAGGCACAATTCGATGGGGGTGGGCGTTTCGGCCGGAATGGTGTTTTTGGTAGACCTGCACTCGCGAATCGATCGTTCCAAACTTGTCTCTTTTCACAGACCACCATGGTGGCCCTTCTGTGGTTCTTGGCATGTGTTTGCATCGCACTTCAGAGGTAAGTTTGCCATCTGTTTCGTTTGTTCGCTTTCCTATATCGTGAGTTCTGTATATGTCCAACACTTGACACCTAGTAAGATTACGTGATTGCATACGTTTCACAGCAACGGGAAGAGTTGATTCGCAATAGTGGGAAGCATCCTATCATATATATTCTCATAATGTTCTAAAAGCGAAACAGAACAAATCATATTCTCATCTCCATCATCAAATCCATAAAACGCACGCTGGAAAAAAAAACGTATAACAAATGTAAAACCAAAAAGGGTCATTGTATTCATAAACTCATAACCTGTCCTCGTAAAAGATAGCACACCCTGTGTGCTCAAAGCTCCTCCCGAATGCCCAGTCGCTATGGGGATTGTAGATCGGATCGAAACGCAAAAATCAAAAGTCGAGATCCAATTAGTATGTAAGAAGTGAAAATCTCCAATCATCGACGTTGCCCAGCCTCCCTAATAACATCACTTAACAAGTCCTTCCAGGTCTTCTTTCCCTCGACCACATCTTCAAATGACATTGCAATCCGTTCGGCCATCTCGCTTGGTGGGCCTTGCTCAATTTGACGGCGGATCGGGCGACCATTTTTGTCAAATCTGTCGGGTAGAACCTCAACTTCAGAGCTAGAAGGGCTAGGACTACGCGATGCATTTTTGCGACGACGGCGGTGCAGGGTGGGTGAGTTGGGCCGATTAGATGAGGGATCGCTGTTGCGTCTGCGTCGATGACGACGACGATGTTTTGGTGAGTTTGTCGTAGACGGATCGTCGTAAACCATGTCATCGTAATCTTCATTAGAACGGGTGTTTATGGGAGATGGATCGTAAGTTTTCGAGCGCGACTTCTTAGACACTGGTTCTGGTTGTTTATCATGGATTTTTGCGAGACGGTGGGAGGACTTTGGGGACAATGGTGCAAAGTTAACGGATTTGCTGTTATCGGGACTAGAGGGTGGCGTTGAAATAGTGGAATGCGGCGAAATCGGACGATATTGATCAGTCTTTACTAGAATGATATTAGATTTGAGGTTACAAAAATTAGAGGGGCTATGAGATTAGGCGCACCCTCTTCAGGCACCGTAGGCGGGGGAGGAAAGTACGGCACGTCTTGCGTGGAAGGATTTGGATAAGGCATGTCTCTACTCACATTGTGACCCGCCGGAGGATAGCCATACGGATCTTGTGGTGGTTGTTGTTGATGAGCGTAATCTGCTGGGTTGTACGGAGGAATTGGAGAGTCTACTGGGTGGGCTGAAGTTGGCGTCTGATACATATTTCCAGTCGGGGGAGGTGGGAACTGATTGTTATCAGGATAGTAAGAGCCGCCTGATGCATGTGGCGGAGAAGGCGAGTAATTGTCACGATACTCGTGTGCATAGTAATTCTCGGGCGGTGGCTCTTCTTCATAGCCTAGAGATCTGTCAGTTTTACTCGCCCAAACGCTTGGAAGTGTTTAAAGAAAATGTGTCTCACGATCTGATCATCATCTAGGGATTAGATTTGACAAACGACGTGTCAGATTGCTCCTGATCGATGAACTAGATCGTGAACGGGCATGAATGGGCGAGTACTGGGGAACCTCACGTCTTCGCTCCCGCTCACGCTCAGCTTCTTTTCTCTCTTTTCGCTTCTTATATTCATTAACTCCGATTGCGGCAGCTCCAGTGGCTATTCCAGCACCGGCAATGTCTCTGACTCGACTTCGGCTTCTATGTCGATCATCGTCAGAACTTGATGAATCTCGGTGTCTTCTGCTTCGCGATCGCGTGGCGCCATACGCAGCACCAGCGCCGGCTCCGGCAAGCGCTGGGTCATATGGATCATAGCCACTTCGATAAGTTGTTGTCTGTTGGTGAGTATAGACTGGATCTGTTCCATATTGCACCATTCCAAGTTCTGGGTCGACAGGCGTGTCAATAGTACCAACAGACCGATCTCGGTGTTTGCTCTTCCTACGTTCCTTTCGGACCTTCTTTTCTTCAATTTCTGCCTCTTCTGCAGCTTTGCGATTCTCGTAGAGCCCAGCCACAGCAGCTCCAGCCAAACCAACACCTGCAATTTCAGCACCAGTCCGGATTCGTGATTTAGACCTCTCCCCATTTCTTTGCTTGGATTTGTTCCGGAAATGATTCACCACACCGGCGACCGCAGCGGTTGCCGCACCGGCTTTAGCTATGTTAGCTGCTTGATGCTTTGGGTCCGAATGTTTCCCTTTGGTTTTAGTAGTTGTGACCTCGGTTTCGGAGTAGGAACCATCAGAAGAATGTGAGTGTCGGTGTCTTCTGCTCCTAGAGATGCTACGAGTTCGACTCCGTCCTCTGCTCAATTCCTCCTTGTTTGCCTTACGATTTTGGGCATATTTTACTGCTGCAGCGGCAGCAATACCGGCTACAGCAAGACCAAGGGCCGTCTTGACTGCTGGATGCCTGCTTCTAGATCTAGATCTTGTTCTTGATCTTGATCTTCCTCGGTCATCGTATTGCTCGCGATATCGACTCCGTGCTCTCGTGATAACCTCGGCGCCAATAGCTCCTAAAGCCGCTCCGCCAGCTACATTCCTGCCGCGGTGCTCGACACCATTTCCTTGCTTGCTTCTGTGGCTGGCGAGTAACGCAGCCGCTCCGGCTCCAGCTAATGCACCTTCTGCAAGATGCCTCTTGTGATGCGGGCTGCTGCTTCGACTACGTTCCTTAACTACCCTCCTTCTAACAACCACGTCTTCGTCACTATATCCTCTTTCGTCGTAATATCTTCGTTCGTCTCTGCGATCATCTCTGTAGTCGTCTCTGCGGTCATCCCTATAAACAGCAACTTCTCGCTCTTCTCTGACCGGCCCAACATCTCGGACATCCCGTCTGTAATAGTACTCGTCCTCCTCTGGCTTTTTTGGCTCGGGCTTTGGAACCTCCTTTTCCTTGATCTCTTCCCTAACTTCACGTCGCACCACTTCGTAGCTTTGCTCTACTGGGGGAGGAACAACAATTGGTGGTGGGGCCGGCGCTTCCTGGACAATGATCTGCTGAGGTTCTCGAGGCGACTGACGGATGATGATAGGCGGTGGTGTTGGCTCCGGACGATCATAATATTCCGTTTCGCGCGAATACCGTTCTAATTCGTATGGCTGTTCTCTTGGTGGTTCGCGGCGTTCGACTCTCTTCTCCACTCTAGTTTCTGTCTCCCTGACATCTCTCTCCGATTCCCACGGTCTTCGATTTTCTTCCCATGTTCTAGTCGAGAACTCAGACTCACGTGGAGGATCCCGCTCCCGCTCCCGCTCATAAGTCACCGTTCGGGTTCGTTGTTCTCGCTCTGGTTCACGGTGCGAATCCCGTTCCACATAGCGCTCGACGACGGTTGTTCGCGGTCGCACGTCGACGGCGGAACGCGGACGGTCGATATGGCTAGCATAGTGGTCGATACGACGGTCTACTTCGATGCGCTCGGCGCGAGGCAAATCGAGTCGTGACGACCGATGTTCTTCCTCGTCGACACCATGTGGTGTAACACGGTAACGCTGAACGGTGCGATATGAGGAGCCGTCGCCGGCCTTGGAGCGCCCCGAGTACGAACGGCCGTCATCTGAAGAATAGTCGTCATGATCTCTCACGTACGTTCGCGAAACTCTCGTGCCTTCGGGCATGGCGGGTGGTTGATAGTGGTGTGTGGTTTGGATGTGTTAACGCCCACACGTTGGTTCTCGTTATGTGCTGGTCCGATTACAAACAGAGAGGGGGATGCGCAATATAACTTTTAGCAGATGCGAACGTGAATGCGAAAGCGAAAGCGAAAATCAAAAGCAAAAGCGACGGTGAAAGTGCAAGCGCAAGTGAGTTTGACGGGCTGTTCAAGAGGCTGTGCCAAAGTCAAAAGCGCTGGACTGTTCGATGGGTGAGACTTGTTGGCTAAGGAGGAGGAAGGAGGGGGGGGGGGGGGGGATTTGTAGCAGGAGGGGAGGAGTTGAAAGCCTTGTGTCTTGTGTCTTGTGCGTGAGTGACGGACAGTGCGTAAGCCTCGTTGTTTTTTGCAGGCCGGTCCTACTACGTCCCTACTGTGTGGGATGGGATATATGGAGTGGCTTTGTCCTTTTGTCCTTGGTACTTAGTACTCGGTACTTGGTACTTGGTACTTGAATAATTGACACTCGGTGCTGAGTGGGTAATCAGTCCGGTCCGTAGAAGTCAGCTGAAATGCAATGAGAATGGCGTAGTTCTGCTTCTTCGATCTCCACTCCTTCTTTCCGTGGGTTTTTCTTGTGTTGCCAGCCTTATGCGCCAAGGTGGACTTTGTTCTCTTAGGATGGTAGGCGTGCAGATAATGCGTGTTTGAGTGTTTTGAGTGTGTGAGTGTGTGAGTGTGTGAGTGTGTGAGTGTGTGAGTGTGTGAATGGGTAAGTCTGTATGTGTGTATGTGAGGGTGGGAATTGGAAGGAAGACGGATGTTGATGCGGGAATTCGGGATGGTCGGAAAGGTAGTACCGAGCGACAGACAGACAGACAGACAGACAGTACTTTGTACCGTACCGGGAGATGATGACGAGGCTGGGGAAGGAAAAGAGAGTGAGGAATAATACTATGAATAAGATGAATAAGATGGATAATATGAATCATATGAATCATATGGATTTGGGGTGGGAAGGCAAAAGAAAACAGGGCAGCAAGCAGCACATCGCAGGGTGGTTGGGCTGGGCTGGGCCCCTAGTACTACAGTACTGTATGTAGAGTTGGCAGGTTGGGTTAGGGGACGACACTACCTACAGTACACTACTTACTGGTAGATAGATAGATAGATGTGAATTTGATTTTATTTATCGTTGGGATGGAATGAATGCGGCTTGCATAATCATATAATATATCAAAAAAAAAAAGAAAGGGTTTTTGGAAGCATTGTGCTTGCTGACCCAGCCTCCCTCCTTCCATCCTGCTTCCCTCGCACAACCACCCAAATCATGTCCTGCCAACTGACACGTCGCAACTGCACGATCCCACAATAAAAGCCCGTAAGATGAGCGCGAGATTATTTGATGAAAGTTGGTCGCCCCAGGTGCTGTCCTACTTCTTCCTCCATCTTTTCTATATAACTGCCAATATATATATATGTATATATGTCTTCTGCCCCAGGTGCATATTGCGTGGTGCGTGTGCGGGTACGTGCGGTGTTGAAATGACGTACTGTCCTGTACAGCTACATACCACACTAGGAGCTAAAGCGTAATACTGATTTGATAACAGATGAACCTGGGCATTAATCCCATCCCCATCCCACACAATCAATCACTAAAGCTCAAGCAACGTGTGTTACTTGCTTTCTGCCACCTGCCAACCCTTATCTGTAGGGTGTACCGAAGAACTACTTATTCTATTAGCTTGCCAGCCTCCAGTATGTATTGCAAAGAAGCTGAGTCTTGAAAGCTCTGCTCTGTCTGTAGATGGTGCATTTCTAGTTCTTGTGCACTTAGCTTGGCATCAATTCTGGCTCTTCAGTTACTGTAGAGAATGCTTCACGAACAATCTTGAACATTGACCACTACGTCCGTCCCTCATACCGCAGCTATATAGAAAGCTCCATTTTTGCGATCAATGGTCATATAAACGGAGTGTGGAATATCTCTGAAGCCGGGCGCAATAGAAATCCAAGACTTGAACATCACTGTGTTACTACTGTATTTACGGAGTACCATCCGCTACCTTGTTGGTGCCAGACTTCTTATTTATCTAGTCTAATTATTTGTACACGATTATATTCAGCGGCGCACATACCCCATATATTTACTGCCATGCTTAAGATATGTATATCCAAGCTCTAATTACTATACTACATACAGTAAGGAGCACTATACTTGCTAAGTCTTGTAAACAATTACTGTTTCTCCTGTACTTTCTGTTTTAATTACAGCTATAAAGTATAAAGTATAGAGCACTGTCTAATATCAAATTACGCACTGATTAACAAAACTGCTTGTCCTTAAGCCCACTTGTCTATTCGGATTCTCCTTTTCATACCCCTCCCTCCCACATCACCTTGAATTCTTGCACCCAAGAACTGGCTACGCCCCAGTATTCACCTAGCGGGCAGTGGGATCGGATTAAGGCTTCGGGCTATAAACAGTCCTTCCTATTCCCTTTGCTTTTGGAAACATCAAATTCAGTACTGGAGGAATATGAGGCAGAATCACAAGCTAATAATGTGTTTGAGCCACAAATCCGGTGTGCCAAAAGTTGGAGGGGTAGCACAGCACAGCACCCCATCCTCAATCCTCATCAGCTCGGCCTCCTCGTCGACATCAAATGATCAAGCATATGACATTGAGCAAACCTCGCCCCAACATCTCAATATCAGCAGTTTTATCTCCATCCCAAATTCCCTCACTCTATTCCTCGCAACCTTGTCCGACAACCATATTTGAAAAAAAATCCCGCTAGCATGGCCTGTGAACCTGAGAAAGGTTTGTCTCAACGTCTGCCTGGTCTCGAACCATCAGCAAAGCACGAGGCTGGCCAATAGCGTTATTGAATTGAGAGATTCTGCAAATGCAAGCTCCCGCCGGTGCGTTTCGCGTTGCCTTGCCCGTCTACTCGGTCTTGCGCGTGGCTTCATGGTCTGTCAAGCACGCCCTGCAAGTCATTCAAGGCAACCGTTTAAAACAGCCTCATGTTTGGAGCCGCTCGCTGAGGCAAACCTATGTATCTGGGGCCTAGATCGGCTTGGAGCTTTCATCAGCCGATCGAAGTCTAACTAACTCGGCCTTGGAGTTTTCTCGGCCCACGGCTTTTCTTATTGATTTTGAGGTAGATGTTTGTCAAGAGCTTGGGTTTTATTGGCAGCTGGAATACGAAGAGGGGCGACACCCCATCTCCAGAAGACTTTACGAGATTTACCCTCTAAATGAGCAGGAGTTTCCTATTTCAGATCACCAGGCTAAGGATTGCTATTGTGGTAAATGCTAATATCCTGTTTTATATGTTAGCTGTGACATTTGTGAACTTTTGAGGCTGGATGGCGTTTCAGGCCTGGGTAATGCTGTCTCTGTTCATATTCGATCTGGGTTTAATAGGACAGATTGCTGTCTGAGAATGGCTAGATTTATTTATAACTAGCACATCTTTTGAAAAGAGCCACTAGGAAATACAATCCCTCGTGTCTTACAAAACAAAGGATCACAAACTTGGGAATCACATATTCGGAAGAAAGATAAAATGCATCAAAATTGCGCTCTGTATATTAGATGTCTGACTGTTATACTTTAATTCCTATCCTTACTATATCATACAAGGCAGGTTCCACGACTACCATAGCCTGGAGCTGAATCGTTGCACTGTCTCTTTATTTCTTTGAACCTTTTTCTGCAACATCTCCGGGTGGTGATGTACACTAGGCATCATCCCAATACCAATACTCCTGCGAATTGCTTTTGCGATCTTTCGTTGGTTGACAGGCCGTAAGCCGGTGTCCTTACTGTGCTTTATGCGGCCCATCGGCGTCATGTATTCCGACATGATTGCGAAGTTCTAGGTTTATGTTAGCATTACTTTACGCAGTGGTGAAAAGATTAGACGGGGAGAGAAATGGCATACCCAGTAGTTAGCCATGGGATCGAAGTTTAACATATCAAAGATATCCCTCGAAGGCTGTTCATTCTTGCTCCATTTCTGCACCTCCACGCCCGACAAATCATGCGGGGCATACACATCGCCCGCCTTCCACCTTCGCTTGATTTGCTTTGTGAGGTCGTCTTTCAGCTTATGGTCTTGCATCTGCTTTGCGGTGGAAAAGGCCGGATCCTGCTTCTTTCGCCGTTCGCCCGCGCCATTGAGAAGCCTGCTCGCGTGGTCTGCAGTACTGGGATTCATGCTGAAGGCTGGCGCATTGTAGCCTAATGGAGAAGAGCTTTTCGCGGCCGCGAGATTCAAAAGGTCTGAAATCGCGCTACTTGCTTGTATGGGAGGATCTGACGATATTAGCATGTATGGGTGATATACCAGAACCCGTGGTTCATACCAACGAGAGCAGATCTTGTGCTCGAGAAGTTCCTGGCTCCAGCCCTCAAAACCCCCTTCCCCAAATTAATACATTCTATCCGCGGTGGTGCCATTGTGTCTCCTACTCTCCTCTAAAAGTTGTTGTTGAAGTCTGCAAGTAGTTGTCGGAAAGGCGAAACGTTTTTCCGCGATTAAGTGTTCTTGGTCTTGGCATAATAATTTATTTTGACCTCTACAGAATATTTTGTCAAACAGATTATTTACCTATTCCAGAAAGGTACCAAAATGGTACGAAAACTCAAACATCACGAGAAGAAGCTTCTTCGGAAGGTCGACTTCATAACCTATGCTTCAGACAATAATCACCGAGAGGCTGCTATCATTCGCAGATATGTTATCCAGAACCCCACCGATTGGGAGAAGTATAATCGTCTAGCTGGTGTAATGTTCCTCTGTTCAATGATCCATTGATCTTTGCTGACATTTAATGAACTAGAACTTAAAACAATTGGCTCATAAACTCGCCGCTCTCCCACCCGATTCCGCATTCCGTCTCAAGCACGAGAAACTCCTCCTCGAAAAGCTCAACGACATGGGAATTCTCCCCTCAACTACCTCAGCCAAGCTCTCAGAAGTCGAGAAAAGCGTCACAGTTTCAGCATTCTGCAGAAGGAGGTTGCCGGTCGTAATGACCAGACTACGTATGGCTGAGACCATCCAAGGTGCGACAACGTTGATTGAGCAGGGCCATGTGAGGGTGGGCACGGAGCCAGTCACTGATACCGCGTTTCTCGTCACGAGGAGTATGGAGGACTTTGTAACATGGGTGGATGGAAGTAAGATCAAGAGACATATTATGAAGTATGGAGACAAGCTAGATGATTATGATCAAGAGCGTGCTTAGAGTTGGGACGAGAGACGGACGGCATATTACAGGCGTTTTTGGCGGGCATATGAATGGGTCGGCGTTAAGTGGCTATGGCTTGTAGATATGATCTGCTCAGCATTGGCAGGAAAAGACTGGATAGGTTGACAATTTAGGAGAACCCTCTGGGATTCTCCCCCAAGTTGGCAATATCTAAGCTTACCAGGTTTGACATCCGACTCAAACTACAATTGCATTGCGACAAATTTGACTCGAAAACAAAATTTATTAACTTTGGATTGATGAAATATGTATCAACCGATAGAGTGTTCTAGAGGTAGAACAATGTTGCAAAAACAGGCGATTATATAGTCAAACTTGCACCATAATTGATTGGTTACAGCCCGCAATAGGCAAAAATGGAATGATATAAACCAAGATACTTTTACTGCATAGTTACGTATTACTTTACGAATAATTTAGCTACAAGCTCCTCTTACGAATTTGCAGCACAAGAACATGAATCTCAGGCAATTGCTTCTGGATTCGGTCTAAACGATCCGTGACACGATTTTTGCCCATCTTGGCTCATCGCTTCACTGGATACTATATTTAGCCAATTCTCGACACACATTTTAAGAGAAAGGCAGAGCTTCATACATAAGGGAGGCATTTTTGAGAGACTATCTCGTTACTTTCAGCAATGGAGCTCTCGAGACCTCCCGTTCATCGAGACATTTTGTACTTGGATCATCCCCTTGGGGTTATGAATCTGACAAAACTACCCTGCTGACAGACGGGATTAACCTCGACTTCTTTAAAAAAAAAAATAGAAACATATTGACTCTATGCTCATTGCCTAGGGCAATCCATCAAGTCAATGTTGAACAGCTTCATAATTAGGATGCCTCATGTTACTCCAAATATGAAATTAAAGACTTTGAAAATAACATGAGGCGTCTTCTCTTTTGTACGAAATCAGTGATAACTCTAATGGCCAAGTAATAATATTAACCATTTCCGCGGCTTCCTTGTTGACTGGATTTAACTGTCCTGCTATTTTGAAGAACTGCAGACTTCCCCTCTCCCGAGCGTGCAGATGTTCTCTATGTGCGAGTGAGTTGTGTAGTTTATATTGTGTAACTGGCTTGTACTCGGCAGTTGAATGCCATGCCAATACTCATTTCCCGGAGGCCCTCGTCTAAAGTACTGTTGCATTAGGATAAAGCGATTAACGATAGTTTCCATCTATGAAAACTATCGCTTAAAGTGTGATAGGAAATGTGCGGATAATTTAAATAAACAGGCTAATTATCCTATCACTGTTTATGATAGATAAGTAGAAGCAATTATATACAGTACCCAAGACAGTCGTTTGGATACTGAGTAAGTTGAAATAATAACCCATCATCTCCCCCGTTTTAACATCACTGTATATTTTATCAAAATTAAATAGGCCTGAATAGACCTGAATACTTGCTTTTCGACTGCGAGATTTGGATCGACTTCATATCAAAATGAAGTGGTTTCTGCTTCCCCTTTGGGTAGGGCTCTCTAGAGCTGCAATCCGCTTCGGGTGCTCGACTGTCTCTATTCAACGCCTGGATCCGCTGGTTGAGCCTGGTAACATCCCTTCGGCCCATGTCCATCAGATTGTCGGGGGAAATGCCTTCAACGCTACTATGAAAGGAGATATTGGCAACCAGGGCAGTTGCACAACGTGCGCCTATACCGAGGATTTCTCAAACTATTGGACCGCAGCAATGTATTTCAGACACGAGAATGGCTCTTATAAGAAGGTACCCCAATATCCGAATGCTCAACTGGGTTACGAGGTAAGGTTATTTTCTGTAGCGAAACAGCATTTTCGTTGGGACTTCAGAGCAAGTGCCCTTTGGGAAGCATCTCTAAGCTTCTCTTTAAATCATTATTGTACTTAGAGCCTGAGACCGGCCTCCGGGCTGATCATATCCTTAATAACCCTTCAACCATACCCGTTGCTAATTTACTTGATATTGAGGGCCAAAATGCAACCGACATAAAGGGTGGCATGACAATTTACTACACCCAGAAAGATTTCGATACCAATGGTGATCAATATATTACCGCTTTCCCACCTGTGAGTATATTATCTCAAGTCCTATCAACTGTAGCTTAAAATTTACCTTACTCCACTTGCTGGTAGGAAGAGCTTGATTCTAACTATATTCCAGGGCTTTCGCATGACGGTTGGCACTCCTACCACGGACACGCTCGACGGTGCTATTGCTCACCCAGGCCTTCGCTACACTTGCTTACAAACTATTCTGACTCGAGGATCTGAGATGCCAGGTTTCCCTGCACAACCCTGCCCCGCTGGTATCATGGCTATTCACCACTTCCCAGCATGCTGGGATGGAAAGAATCTTGATAGTCCCGACCACCAGTCACATATGTACAGCACGACAAGAGGTGGCTTCCGTGAGGCGGGGCCGTGTCCAGCTTCGCATCCAGTGCGCGTGCCGCAACTCGCCTATGAAACCATGTGGAATACTACTGCATTCAAGGATATGTGGCCAAAGGATGGATCACAGCCATTTGTTTGGTCTTATATGGACAGTAAAGGCTACGGAACGCACGCCGATTATGTCTTCGGCTGGAAAGATGACTCACTGCAGCGTGCTATGAATGATTCTTGTATGTTCCATAAGTGCGGCAGTCCAGGGATGCAAGGGATATTGAAGACACAGACGGTGGCAGAAATGAATGAATGCGCAGTGAAAGAGACGGTTATAGAGGATACGGAAGGTTGGCTTTCTGAACTTCCGGGCTACTAGACAGGATAGACTGTAATTCGCGATACTGGAATTGACGGTGAAGTAAATTACTATACTTGAAGACCTGAAAGCAGGATAATAAGGTTGCAAGTGGAGCAAGTTCCCCTCCCTCGAAAGGAAGGATATGGTACATGCAAACAAAAATGAACAGAAAGGCCTTATTTTGGATTGACTCATTGTAGTGGGGTATAAGCTCCAGTAGTGTTCGTCTATGCATTGTATTAGACATACACCTGAGGGAATATTCCTTGGATTACTCCTCGCTTAGCTTTAAGGGGCAACATGTGACTAATCATAAAAGCACTCCATGGTACCCAAAATATGTTTAGGGGTGTTTTTATACCTCAAACCGCAGATCAGCTAGATGTATGCTTCAGAACCCCATCTTAATGTTGAGTCTAAAACTCAATAGACTTTGATGGGGCCACGTATAATCTAAAATGTATCTCCGACAGGTAAGAAAGGCACACAGGAACACAGGTTCGCCTTAACAAAATGTGTTCAATCCAGGCAGTAAGTCCTAAAACTGTACTAAAAATATAATCTTTAAGACGTGAGCTTATCCATGATCCTAAAGCCACCGGCTGCTAAATTATGACTATTGCAGTACTAAACAAGACTACACTCGACAATATACAAGTCGGCACTATCACATTCGGCAATTGCTTTTAAACTGAGTTGGTGGGTTTCGGACTAACTTTGAATATGGTAGAAAGTTGGCCAAATGGACTAGCACTCTAGGAAGTCTCTCATGATAGTTTCAACCAAATAAGTGAGTTAAAAGACTCTGGAACATCGACAAGAAACCGAGCATACTTAGACATCAGTTTCCGCATAGAATAGATTAACGCCTGGATTGACAGCTGAGTATGTATCAACGAACTTTAATGCCTATATATTGACCATTTCTCAGGCACATTTCTGTATGGTTTTAAAAAAGAAAGACATACAAAATATCACGGATAATTTTGGTGGGGTACATAGCTAGTGACGATAGCCTTAATTGTAACAACACCTTGCTCTCTAGTTTCATGTGTTGATGAGATGCTCTCCGAGCTGTTTGATTGTGAGTATGTCTTTAGAAGGGATGTCCCTCACCGTCATTGCGGTTCAAACACATGCTACACATAGTGGCCACGCATTAATCGGAAACTCGGCATTCGAAAGTAAGCTCGAAGTATCTAAGATCTTCTCTACTCAGAGCCTTTTGTGTAGCAAATATTACCTTATATAAGCTACATTAGAAATGTAATAACTAATACAGAGTTGGTGTCTGACATTTGTATGGAATTGAGACTGCAACGATATCTGGGGTTTGACCGGGAAGAATGATTCTATCACACTGTAATTTTTAGGATTAGTATTTTGCACATCGTTAGAATGAAGAAACGTTGATCATTCTTCCTCCTAGTTTTCGTTAAATTGACTTCCTATTTCAAAGAACACTGTACTACTTTTAATGTGTTCTTAAAGTTCGTGCTAACTATTATGAATCAGTATTGCATTCGATATGAGTTCATGTTACCAAGTATTATATGAAAAGGCTGCCGGGGTATCAATTCACTTCTGTGGGAAACCATACCTCACTACCATGAATTTTAGGGAATATTACATATTATTAGACTGATCTTTAATATTTTGTCAATGTTTTGGGTTGAAATGTTTTGTATTGAAGGGTATCCTTGTTGTCTGTGTTGTCTTCTTCTACGGGCGCGAATATGTGGAATTACTCATGTAGTGAGAGTGGTTCTCTGATTGACTCATTTGCTGGACGTGTTGTATTTCCTTAAAGAGAAAAGCTTGGCTTATATGCACGGACCATCTAAAATGTATTTGACAAGGCTGAACCTCGCCCTCGCGATACATTTTGATCAGCATTCAATTGCGATCTCATTCTTTAATTTGGTTATTTCCCTCGATTCTACTACTATGAGTGGACGGCGAGACTTCTTGAGCCAAGCGGCGCCTGAGAACTATGTTGCAGGTCTCGGTCGTGGAGCAACTGGCTTCACAACTAGATCTGATCTGGGACCTGCACGAGAAGGCCCAAGTGAGGACCAAATCAAAGAAGTATTGGCAAAGCGTGCTGCACAGCTAGGAGCTGCAGCCCCCACAGCTTATGGGGTTCCGGAGAAGAAAGAAGAAGACGATGATGATGAGCGATTCCAAGATCCCGAGAACGAGGTCGGACTCTTTGCTGGCGGCGCATATGATCAGGATGACGACGAGGCAGATCGAATTTACCAGGAAGTAGATGAGAAGATGGACAGAAGGCGAAAGGCAAGAAGGTTGGTTTCCCCGTCTATTTCCACCTATTGTGCATTGTCGATGCAGTTGGTTTATTGTATGCGTATAGAGGAACAGATTACCGACCATTCTACCTACAGGGAAGCACGAGAAAAAGCAGAGCAAGAAGAGCATGAACGAAACAACCCTAAAATCCAACAACAATTTGCAGATTTAAAGCGAGCGCTAGGCACGGTTAGTGATGAGGATTGGGCAAACCTCCCAGAAGTCGGCGATCTAACCGGCAAAAATCGGAGAGCGAAGCAGGCACTAAAACAGCGATTTTATGCAGTTCCAGATAGTGTTATTGCTGGAGCACATGAGTCAACTGAGTTAGGCACAACAGTTGCAGAGGATGGCGGAACGGATGGGACTATCACAGATTTCGAAAGCATTGGGAAAGCCAGAGACAAAGTTCTCCAAGTCAGACTAGATCAAGCCTCTCAGGCAGGCGGAACCGATTCTGTAGCTGGAAGCGCCACAAACATTGATCCTAAAGGATACCTCACTAGTCTCGCGAAGTCACAAATTAACGTTGGAGAATCACAAGTGGGAGATATCAAACGAGTCCGCGTGCTACTTGAGTCTGTTATCAAAACAAATCCAAAACATGGTCCGGCTTGGATTGCGGCGGCAAGATTAGAAGAATTTGCAGGTAAAGTTGTGGCTGCTAGGAATCTAATTGCACGAGGCTGCGAATATTGCCCAAAGAGCGAAGGTGTGTGGCTGGAAAATATCCGCCTCAATGAGAACCACAATGCCAAAATTATAGCTGCAAATGGAATCAAGGCTAATGACCGCTCCGTCAACCTGTGGATTGAAGCCATGAAGCTTGAATCAGATTCCAGCGCAAAGAAGAGAGTGCTAAGAAAGGCACTCGACTTTGTTCCGCAGTCAGTCATGCTCTGGAAGGAAGCTGTGAATCTGGAGGAAGAAGAGGACGACGCGAAACTCCTTCTCGCAAAAGCTACCGAGATTATTCCACTATCCGTGGAGCTCTGGCTAGCCCTTGCTCGACTTGAGACATCGGAAAATGCACAAAAGGTTCTAAATAAGGCCCGGAGGGCAATTCCAACATCACACGAAATCTGGGTCGCTGCAGCTCGGCTTCAGGAGCAGATGGGCAATGCCAACAAGGTTAATGTTATGAAGAAGGCCGTTCAGGCTTTAGCAAGGGAGACTGCAATGCTGAAGAGAGAGGAGTGGATTACTGAGGCTGAAAAGTGCGAGGACGAAGGGGCCGTTTTAACTTGTGGTAACATCATTCGAGAAACCCTCGGATGGGGTCTGGATGAGGATGAAGACCGGAAGGAGATCTGGATGGAGGATGCAAAGGCAAGTATCGGACGAGGAAAGTACGAAACAGCTCGATCGATTTACGCATATGCCTTACGAGTGTTCGTCAACAGCAGAAAATTATGGCTAGCTGCAGCGGAATTAGAAAAGAATCACGGCGGCAAAGAAGCTTTGTGGCAGCTTCTAGAGAAAGCAGTCGAAGCTTGTCCACAATCTGAAGTACTATGGATGATGCTGGCGAAGGAGAAGTGGCAAGCTGGAGAACTTGATAATGCCAGAAGGGTCTTAGGTCGAGCCTTCGTACAAAATCCCGATAACGAGGATATCTGGCTAGCAGCAGTCAAGCTCGAGGCAGAGAATGGTCAGATCGAAAAAGCTCGAGAACTGTTGGAAAAGGCAAGACAATCTGCACCTACTGATCGAGTTTGGATGAAGAGTGTGGCATTCGAGCGTCAGCTTGGAGCTATTGATGTAGCACTAGACCTGGTGAACCAAGCACTGGAAATTTTCCCCGCAACAGCAAAACTTTGGATGATGAAAGGCCAAATCTACGAAACTCAGAGCAAGGTTCTCCAAGCACGCGAAGCATACAGTACCGGTACAAAGGCATGCCCTCGATCCGTACCTCTATGGTTACTTTTTTCACGCTTGGAGGAGAAGCATGGCGTTATTGTCAAAGCTCGCAGTGTTCTGGATAAGGCTCGTCTAGCGATTCCCAAGTCGGCTGAAATTTGGACCGAATCTGTTCGTATCGAACGCCGTGCAGGCAACATTCCACAAGCCAAAAACCTTATGGCTAAGGCTCTCCAAGAAGTTCCCAACAGTGGACTTCTCTATACTGAATCTATCTGGAACCTCGAACCAAGAACGCAACGAAAACCAAGAGCAATTGAGGCAATCAAGAAAGTTGACAATGATCCCACGTTGCTAGTTACGGTTGCACGTATTTTCTGGGGCGAAAGAAAATTGGAGAAGGCACAAAATTGGTTTGAGCGAGCAATCGTAGCAGATTCAGATTTAGGCGATACATGGGCGTGGTACTACAAATTCTTGTTACAACACGGCACAGAAGAAAAGCGGGGGGATGTGATTTCCAAATGTGTCTCGAACGAGCCAAGACATGGGGAAATTTGGCAAAGTATTGCAAAAGATCCCAGGAACGCAGGAAAAAGTGTGGAGGAGATACTTAAGATTGTGGCGGCGAAAGTAGATTAAATGGCAGACCACTGCGTCTATATGATGTTGCATACAGTAAATCGAATACCAATGTACAAAACTTTCTTTCTTTCCCGCTTATTTTCCTGACGAATTTTTTCATTTCCCAGAATGTAGTCGACACTTTCATATTCAGAAATCATCGCGCCGATACCATAAGAGAAAGGAATCAAATTCAACTAAGAACAAGCGTCTAGCTCGTTATACTCGCAAATAAATTGTCACATCTTCTTCTTGCCTTTGAAGTTAAATCTTTCTATGCTGCCTATATACACACATTAGAAATATACCTACAAAGCATCCAGAATATGGACTCCTCTATCTAGAGATGCCCTGAGAAGATGTAGAAGGACCTGGGCTTACTACAATTTCAGTCAGTCAAGATTGCAAATGTTTACTCCTAACGCAATGATCTATTGCTTTCCTTCGCCACTAATCAACTCTCCCCCATAATCTCCCTTCCACATCTCTCCCTTCAAATTGTCGGTCACCCCTTTAACTGCATTGTCTACCCATAGGTGGCCATCACAATCACACAACTCAGTGCCAACCTTACTCTTCAAGATCTCCTCGTCCACACTTCCAAATAGAATTTCAACTCTTGGGCTGCCCTCGCTCGCAAAAGTAAGACTGCTCCCACAGATGTTGCAGAAACCCCGTCTACCCTTTTCGGAACTAGCATAGAGCGTGTAGCTAGGATTGTCTGTTAATTTTGGGCTGACGGCTGAGACAAGAAATGTACAACTCTCGTGTTTGAGAGAGCCAGTAAATTTGCGACATTTGGTACATTGACAGGTTCCACTCTAATTTTGTGAGATTTATTGCAAACCTTTGGGATATGGGACTAACATAGATAGGAGGCCATTCCATATCTGGGGGAATAGTAATAGTGTATCGGATTGCACCACAAAGACACCCGCCTGTAATTTTACCTGGCCGTGAAGACATAATGATGTTATACTTAGCTGATGTTGGATAGAAATCGAGGGACTGGACAAGCGAGATTTAAATAGGGAGGATTCGGGGGTTAAATACGCCGTATGATGGAGTCCCTGGCAGTGACTATATATCTTGGCATGCAAGTTCTGTCAGTTACGTATCTACCACCTGTGAGGTTTAGGTGCTACAGCAAAATATACTCCCATAAATGAGGAGATCCTATATATTAAAGACTATGACTATCACAGTCCACTCTTCCTGACAAAATGATACGTCTTTTCTTAGCTTATACTACGAACCTGCGCGAGAGAGCGCGCATTTAACAAATGATGGACGTCCGGTTGACTCGTATTGTCGAGTTCTCGTGGAACATCTATTAGAACGAGAGTATGTTTTTTGGATTTTTTTTACCTGGGCTAACTCATATATTCTTCTAAGCTGGGGAGTCTTGATGGCATAACAGCTGGAAAAGGTGTTACATTGTACAAGCACTAGTTAGTCAAACAATAGGTCCATATATGCTGATTTCTTTTTTAGATTGCCAAGCAACATAAGCTAATAATAAGAACTTACATAACTGTGTACGAAATCAGACTAGAGCTCTATTGAACAGCCAATTCACGTGTTCAGAAGCTTTACATCACACCAGTGAGGTCCAAGTAGAGACACGAGGATTCAATTTCGACAACTTCTATTTTACAATGTATCTATCAGACGATCATTTACGAGACCAACTTGATTTTGCCATTCTCGTCATAAAATATCTCCTTAACCTTCACACAACGCAAGTGGTTTTTGCCTCCACTGAGCGTAGTGTCATGATGGAACAGATACCACTTTCCATTGAACTCAACAATCGAGTGATGTGTTGTCCATCCCAGCACTGGATCCAAGATCTTGCCTCCGTATGTAAAAGGCCCGAGCGGGCTGGTTCCTATTGCATAGCACAAGAAGTGTGTGTCGCCTGTAGAGTAGGAAAAGTAGTATAGACCGTTGTATTTGTGTAACCAAGCAGCCTCGAAGAATCGTCGATCATGATCAGAAGCTGCTAAGAGTTGACCAGACTCATCCAGAATTTCGACTGGGAGGACCTCTGATTTGAATGATAACATATCCTCGCTCAACCTCGCCACTCTGGGCAGCAAAGCTGGACCAGTCTTAGGCTCTTTCTCTCCGTCCACTTCGTATTCGTCCGCCTTGAACTCTCCACTTGACCAGCATTGAAGCTGTCCGCCCCAGATACCACCAAAATAGAGATAGGCTTCCCCGTCATCATCAACAAAGCTCGCAGGATCAATACTGTAGCTACCTTTGATGTAGTTTTCTTCGGGCTTAAAAGGTCCTTCAGGCTTGTCAGAGACAGCAACACCAACTCGGAAGATTCCATCCTTGTCACGCGCGGGAAAGTAGAGGTAAAATTTGCCATTCTTTTCGGCGGCATCAGGTGCCCACATCTGCTTAGAGACCCATGGAACATCTGAAGAAGAAAGCGCAACACCGTGATCAGTGACTGGTCCACCTATCGACTCCATGGAGAAGACATGGTAGTCCTCCATAGCGTACTGGTCGCCATTATCATTATCTTGGATGTCGGTAGCTACATCATGAGAAGGGTACACGTATAGCTTCCCGTTAAATACATGAGCCGAAGGATCAGCGGTGAAAATATGAGTTACGAGAGGTTGGTCAGACATTCTGAAGGTGAAATCTGGTGATTTAGGATAGCAAGTGTAGGAGTAAGATCTAGCATAAGTTACAGACCTAAGGAGAACGGCACGGATTAAGTAAAAAAACGAGATGAATTGTGGTTTATCCATTTATCCTCCACAAGTTGCTTTTGTGGAGTATATTCGACGGAGAAATGGGCTGTTGGCTTGCATCTTCGTTACCTCGTGTGGCTGGCGTTGAGGGGTTATGGACTTGTGCATTCATGATCCGACGGTTAAATAGAGGGGAGTAAGTGGACCAACCGGATAAATAGAAGACACGTGGGGACGTGTTAGATATCAACTACCAAGCAACTTGCGGCGGATTGCAAGTGGTGTAGTATACTTGTGTAAAGCGGGTTTGTGTCCTTGTGGCAAGCTCCATAGACCCGATAATAGTCTTGATAGAAGTTCCACAATATCCTACTTATTCAAAAATTCCATTCGCACATATGATATGATGTTGAATGTCCTAAACTACTTTCAAAAGGCTCAAAGCACGAGACTTGTGCAACGACTACCGTAAGCTATTAAGATTTGAAAAGTAAAATAAATCCTTTTAGCACGAGATATTCCTCTCAGAAACAGCTTAGATATTAGGTTGAACCATTTTAAAGCGACTAACTGCATTTCCACGCCTTTGGGTTAATCAGATTGCACTTCCGGTATAAAAAAAGACTAGATAGGCTATGCGGTAGTCACCGTCAATGGTATCGGGAAATGAAGGGAGATGTAAATGAGGAGTATAACATCTAGCCAGATAGTTCCGATAATTCTAGATAAATGCAGAAAGATAATAGGCATTAGAAAACTCGAGCTGATGGCGAAGAACTCCAAAACAGAAAAAGAAAACCTTGAAGCTAAATTTGGCGACATCTTCATCTTGCAATATCAAAAGAACATATGGTGCTAGTAATAGAAATTATGCTAGATTCAAACTGAAAAATAAACAAACACATGAGATGCATCTGCGGTTCAGCTGTTTGTCCATCTAATAAAAGGGTATCCTCTAGTTCGTTTCGATACCCTCGATAGTAAAAGTATCCTACGCAGATAAAATCTATCAACTGTCAGTCTATGCATGCTTATACTGATTTGAAGGACGAAAAGTTGGCGAAGCTTCAACAGCTTGTAAGTCTGATTTTTACCACCTTCAATTGAGGCTTTGGTTAGCAGGAAGTAGTTTATTCCACAATTAGATTAGCTGGCAAGAGATGCCTAAGACAAAGGATCGCCGAAATGGGAACTGACAAGAAACAATAGCAGTTGTTAAAGTAGGCGGGTGGATACACTAGATTATAGAATGAACCATTTGCACCACGTGATCCGCCGCCAAATGGAAAATGCCGATGCCGATGCCAACCACCAAAACCAGAACTCCTTCACGCAGAGGTCCAGTGCCAGTCCCAAAAAGCATGGGTAGCTTTAACGTTGATCAATTGGCTACCAAAACATGATCTTGTGAGCTCCTCAGATACCTCGAGATAGTATACAGCTTTACTGATATTTTTAGGGTAGTTCTTGTATAATTTGGTCAACTCCTTGTCATTATGCGGTCCCATCTCACCCACAATGTCTTCAGACGTTTAATCTCGAATGAACCTCTACGATTCCGATGTCCCCAGTCATCCTATAACCTCCGTCCTCAGAATGCATACCTTCCCCGGCGAAGAGACCTCTTTGGTTTATCCTTTAAACGGCCCCGGGAACCAAGAGAAGCTCAGATGGACCCGGGGCTCAAGAAAATGAACGATCTCCTCCAAGCAGAAAATACATTAACAAGACCGCCGCCAGCAAATGAAGTGCTCAAAGCTTGGAAAGAATTCTTTCTGTACAAATTCAACAGAAGAGAAGGAGTGAATAGTTACCAAGCTGGGTATGCCCTGCGAACCTTCCGACACTTACAAAAGGCAATGATAGACGGAGAACTCAAGGATGGTGAAGGCTTGGTGAATGATGATTTGTTGATGGCTTTAACTACGCTCCAAAAATTGCCCAAGGACAAAAAGGACAAGCACAATGAGCTTGCTAGAGAGCTGCATACCGCGTTACTGAATTGTTGGAGGGGCAAGCTCCACAGAGAGGCTTGGGTTGCATTAACCTGCTACATCTCAATAATGGCTCATACCGGTGACTCTAAGCACGCAAGAGATTGTGTTCTTTCCTATTGCTCAGGAAGCGAGGCTCTAGAGCTGAGCATCGGAAGCATGAGCGGATTGTGGAAAATCGTCATGGAAGGTTTTGCACAGGAAGGTGACGAAGGTGAACTTCTACGGACGCTAGAGATGATGGAGGAGCTTGGAATATCCACTACCAAAAACGAGGTCCAGCTCACAATGATTCAGTTCTATGCGCAGAAAGGTGATGCGCGAAAGGTTAAAGAATGGTACACAAAGAGCTCGGAGAAAGGTATCCAACCGAGACCCCAGGCGTTATCTACAATACTGCAGTTCTGTATTGCTCATAATGAACTGGAATGGTGTAAATCGGTCTTCAAGGGTGTGTTGAATGACAACCCAACGGAAAAGCAGTGGAACGTAATTTTACAGTGGGCAGCTGGCGTTATGGGCAAGGGTGTAGAGGAAGTAGGACGCATGATGGAAGTTATGAATAGAGATCCGAATCGGCCTGGTAGATACGTCGCCCGTGCCGACGCAACCACCATAAACGGGCTCGTCGCTCTCGCTATGAACCTCAATGATTCTTACCTCGCAGAGCGGTACATTGCTTTAGGGCATAAGCATGGTATCGCGCCTAATGCTGCAACATATATTCTTCAGATTCAATACCGCGTCTCTGCGGGCGATCTGACTGGTGCTCAATCTGCCTATAGAGCCTTACAGTCCGAAGAGATAGTCGAAGATGAAGATCTCCCAACCATCAACAATTATATCCAAGCGTTATGTAAAGCGAAGAATCCGGATTACGACCTAATATCATCAATCACAACCGATCTCGAAGAGCGCAACGCTCATTTGGAAGCTGAAACTGTGGTCTCCTTATGTATTCTTTATCTTTCAAGAAATGAACCCGATCTCACTCTCGATACCCTACAAACTCAAGCCTACCATTATTCATTCGATGAACGAGCGAAAATCCGAGAGGCACTGCTTGAATATGTCTTATCTCCAGATATAGACGTAATGAAAGCTTGGGAAGCTTATAACATCATTGTGGTGCAAGTATTCAGCGAAACAGGCTTAGATCGGCGTACCCAGATCATGCAACACTTTTTCAATCGCCGTCGGTCGGACATGGCATTGCATGTGTTTGGCCACATGCGCTCGGACATTAGACCAACCTACCGGCCTGTCCTATCAACTTACGTGGAATGCCTCGAAGGCCTTGCTAGTTGTGCAGATAGAGAGTCACTCGATATCGTTTATAACATGCTGAAAATGGATAGCTCTATCGAACCCAACACAGCTGTCTACAATGCTTTAATGCATGCTTATACAGAATGTGAGCACAGTGAAAAGGCAGTCCGGTTTTGGGACGATATCACGAATTCCGCGGAAGGCCCAAGTTATCGGTCTCTCGAGCTGGTATTTCGCGCATGTCAGCGTAAACCGTTTGGTGATCAGAAGGCGAAGAGCATCTGGGCTCAGATGAGGAGAATGGAGATCGAGATCACAAGGGAAGTATTTGTAGCTTATGTAGGTGCACTTGCGGGACAAGGAAAACTTGAAGATGCAAAGACTATGGTAGAAAGTGGTGAAAAGGACCTGGGGTTGAAGCCTGACTTTCAAACGTAAGTGATCTCATGCGCTTATTCACAAGACACTCCTGGTTTATTTCAAATAAAGAACACACACTTACTGAGAAGCTAGTATCGGACACTTTTACAATGCTATACAAGGTCAGAACCGTAAGGACCTTGTGGGAGCATGGGCTAGAGAACTCTACCCCGAGGCATGGGCTGAGCTGGAAGCTTTTGGCCAAAAGACGATGAAGGAAGGCCATCGACTATTCAAGCTACCAGGGATCGAATTGAGAGATTATCCGGATGAGGATGACCAATATGATGACTGATGGTATTATGTGTATATATAATCCATAAAGATGTATGTATAAATATTTGTAATACGATAGCTATATAAACATAATGTATCGTTTCGATGGTACCACTTTGTTATCCATCGAGGTTGGCACGTTAACAGTTATTACAGTGAAATTCTCACCTACTCTTTTGAACAAACTAAATTTACATAATGAATATTACAGCGTAAGTGATAGAGAGCAGACAGTGCACACAGTCACCGATTCGTTCAGTCTTCCTGCTCGTCCGAGTACAATTTCTGGATTTATCACTATGGTAGCGACTGGAAGACCATACTGCTCTTTTGGTCAGTTTAGGTTCCTGACCTTCTCTGGTGCGGCTTAGAAGGGAGGCAAGGGATTCATTCCACCTAAGAATTAGTACAACACTGCTCAAATGACAGAAACTAAATTGAAGTCTGGTGAACATATTGAACTGATTTTGATGTAACTATATATGAATGATTGGCTTTAGAAGTGTTTGGATGAAGGTTCCAGATTTGAACAATTCCATAGTTCATCTCCTAGTAGGATAATACATCATGCTGAAGCAGAGATATATGATGCAATGAAAGCTTGGTATTCGTTCACGAAACTTCTAATATGACTTGTCATCTATGCTTTTACAGAACTAATTCTAAGGTTCTCAGTCATGACGTCGCTTAGGGCTTTTAAATGGTAACACCTCCTTACTTCTTCCCTGGTTTTTATAGGCCGATCTCAACATGGCAAGTTCATTTCCCAGATCATTACTGAGCCTGAAAGTATTAATGTAGATTCTTGACGAAAATGGTACAAAACCCTACCAAAAGAGGTGGTTTGGAAACTTTCAGCTACCATTGATTGTAAAAACACCCCTGTTACGGGTACTTACGTTCTGTGGCTTTGTGTTATGCTTAAACTTATTTGATTTTTTTTAGAAGTTGGTTAGCTGTGAGGCATACTATTAACTTTAACTTGTGATGCCAGGAGCCCACGCGTTACATCCGTCAGTTCAATACTCAGATACAGGCTAAAGGTTCGCAAAAACGAAGCGCAAGCAACACATAGTGCTTCTTTATGCGGGTAGAGTCTTACTACATGAATATCTAGCTAGAAAAAAGGCATTCAGTAGAATGAAATTTTGTTGGGTGGCCGATGCCGCTTCGTGTCTTGAATAGTTCATTTGTTGTATCACACTACGTTTGAGCTCTTAGTATACTTTTCTTTCCAGAAACCTTCTTCAAAATCAAAGGAGGATGCATCTAAGCGGAGGATAGTTGAAGGGGAAGAAAGTTTTGAAGGTGCTATGGCTTCAATAGCCTCTAGAACTCGCTTTCAGATACTCCCAGAAATTCTAGTATTTAGAATACTGCTCTTAAATTGTTTGCTAAGCTTCTTCCGTGATTTACATAAGTAGCGTACGATAAGGGAGCTGCTTCCTGTGCATATATCAGTTAGCTCATTACCTCTAGACATGCAGACGTGGAGAGACTTAATAAATCAGATATTACTACCATCAACAGAGAACCACTGATAGTGATTCTCTATAAGTATTGTTTAATAATTTGAGTGAAATCCCGATTAAACAGTTTAAAATTTAAACTATAATGAGTTCAAACGGGATCAAATGATACGAAAATTAGCGCATTGAGACCATGCTGGCATGCTGAAATTACAAGAAGTGATTTGTAAAAATTAAGAACAAAATTAGTGCGACTGCTCTGTTAAGTTCAACAGAACTTGCCAAATTACTCGGACAGGCTAATCATGTTCTGAATGCAGGTTCACTTACGCCAACAGCTCGAACCTGCATTTTGGGATAAAGTGGAAAGCTTCTTTGACAATGAATAAAATGCATTCTGAATTAGAAGTCGACATAATAATTGGGGCATACTGGACCATTCTTCCTCTTAACCATAACTTATAGAAATTTTTCGAACGATTTTGCAGCATCAAGAACGCATTTGTCATATGGGATCCACTCCTTGCCGGTGGCTTTCACAGCCTTGGAGCTATCTATCATGATTTCACCTTCCTTAAATCCCCATCCAGGTTCATAGCCCTCACCTGGAGTTCCAAGAGCAATGTTTCTATCCTTGTAATGCTTGTTTAGGATATCAGCAATTGCTTGTCCATTAGCGCAGCCACCACATGCGATATATCTTTGCTGATTAGCTATCTTTGGGTGTGTTATACCAAAAACCATTAATCTAGCAACGTCTCGGACATCGACGAAGGTGTCCACTCTCCCAATAGGAGGTGGGATTGGCTTTCCCGAGAGCACCGTATAGACACTTACAACAGTCTCGGAAACTAAGGTAAATGGGATTAGTCGCTGGTCGAACCACTAAAATCCTTCACACGATCTGAGTCAAGGGAGGAATGTGATAACGCTAATCTACTTACTTTTATCTGGTGTCTCAGGAACAACCAGGGGCGGGCCTCCCACGAAAACAGGGTTAATTGCTGTCATAGAGAAAGAAGGATTGTGCTCTTCCTTGAAATTCCAGAATGCCTTTTCGGCACTCGTTTTGGATGCAATATAAATATGTGGCCCTGGCGAGTTTTTTCCCATTTTTGTTACTAGACCTTCAGAAACGTCGTTCCAGTCTGCTTCAGTATAGGTGTATGGTGGGTTTTTGGTTCCCAAGATAGCCCCAATGGATGATATCAAGACAACAGATTTGATGGATGGCGAAACTAGAGCCGATTTAAGGATAGTGAGCGTGCCTTGTATGGCTGTATGTATAATAGGGTCGGGATTATTGAAAGTAAGCGAGACTGGTGATGCCATATGTGCAATCGCATGGCAGCCTGTTAAGGCTTCGTCAAAAGCGCCTGGAATGGTTACTAGACCAAGATTCGAATTAGTACCTAATAGTGATCACATAGCCAGCTTGCCATAGCTCTTGATTATGATTTTGGGATTATGAGAAACTGACTATCCTTCACCTCCACAAGTTCAAATCTCCCAGCTTCAGCAAATGGCTTCAGTACTTCGATCAAACCCGTACCAGAGGCTTTGCTTCGTACAGTACCACGAACATGGTAGCCTTCAGTAAGGAAAGCTTCGGCAGTACGAGAAGCGATATAACCGTTCACTCCAGTTATTAGGACCAGTTCATCTTTTGATGTAGGTAAAGTCATTATGGAGATATCAAATAGACGAAATGGGTTCTTTAGATTAAGGAAAACTGTGGATAGGTGCTTGATAGGAGATACAAGAAGGTGATGTTGATATGCTTCTGACTGTTGGAGGATGGAGTTGAATTGGGAGGAATGGTCGTTGTTTAATATACCCTTTGAGCTCTTAATATTAGCCTACAGGGCACGCCATTTCTTGGTTGCTTGAAATATTGTTCCAATTGAAGACTTTCCAGCATGCATTGAACATCCAATCCGATCATAGATGAGTAACAGACTATTTCCAGGTTGTGCAATGCACATTATGGACGTGTTGATTGGTTCAAAAGCATGATTGTATATATATAGATATATTTTATTATGGCTAAGACCAATATATTCGTCCCTCGTATCCATTTAACTACTAACATGGACTATTTCTTGGATGATCGAATAGTAAGTTGTATAATAGGGTCAATTCAGTAATCATATAAATATATGCCTCAGATGTTGCAAATTTTGCTTAATAAGCTCGGTAGCAAAGTATGCTGCTTATGTAACTTGGTTCAGGTCTGGTTTATGAGCGCCACGGCGTAACACTCACACAATGATACCCCAGGCTACTTTATTTATCAAACCTTGTTAGGAGCTGTAACTAAAGTTCCCCACATGGACTAATAGAGGATGGTAGGTGAGCGCAAACTTAACCGTGATCCGCGAACACAATACTCAAAGTTAAGGCTATATATATATAGGCTCTGATCGTTGCATCCACAGGCTTTTTCTTTGGGTGGGGGGCTCAGACCACCATACATGTAAGGACTTAGACGTCTATCGCATTTTCCATAGCACAAACAGAAATAGTATTTAGACAGGACTCCTGACGGAGAGAGAGAATCTACGGACTCAAATTTGTTCAAGATTTCATGCTTAAGGCAGTGGTCCCCGCCCTCAACGAAGATGCAGTGCGTCGCCTAGATTGATTTAATAGTCCTCAAGTTCCTCACACACCCACTGAAGCATTAATCGTGGTTGGGTCTACCCTTTCTAGGGTAGAATTGAACAGAATAATCTATGTCCAAAGGATGTCTCGTGAGAGCCTAATATCTAAAAGCTTGAATGGCAGTGTGATTATAGGTGGTTGTTGATAGTGTCTACCTAGATAGCTCTACATCCTACCTTCATCGCATCAAAATATTTGACTTCAAAAGTGAGCGGATGATTAAACAAAGTGAAATACTTAGCCTTCAAGTCACCAAAAAGACCATTTTTACATCCCCAACAGGAGACATTCTGGTAAGATCATAGCCCTCAGACAAGAGAAGTCATTTGGAAGTTGGAGATGTGGTTGTCCAAGTTTGTTACCCCCACTATAGCTGCTGAGCCGTTGTAACCCTTAGCCGTTAATAGCACGTGCCTTTCGTGGTTGTCCAACGACAGTTGATGCAAAACCATCACCAAATATTATAGGTAACGTATTATTTTATCTGGAGAACATCTCTGGAGTCATCATGGGGACTGATAAAACTTCGTCGGGGAGGTCTGGCTTGCCAACCCCCAAATCAACGACTTCATTTTGGCACAGTGAACCTTCTTCGTTTTTAACAGATCATCATACAACACCTTCCCTCCCAAGTGTTGCCGACATCGTGGTAATCGGAAGTGGAATCTCAGGTGCATCTGCTGCATATCACCTCTTTCAGAAATATCCAAGAGAGAGTCTTAATATTGTGATGTTGGAGGCCAGAGAGGCATGCTGGGGGGCCACCGGACGAGTCAGCCTTCGATCCATATAGAGAGTGAGCCAGATTCTAATCCTTGTCATTACAGAATGGAGGTCATTGCCAACCTGGTATCTATAATTCTGCGCCAGAAATTGGAGCGTTTGAGCTACGAAACTATGAAGCTATCAAAGAGCTTATTCACCAGCATAATATCCCATGTGAATGGATAGCTCTCCCAGGCTGCCATTCTTATATGTCTGCGTCTATGTTCTCCATGGCTGTATCAGATCTAAAGAGATTACAGGAAGATTGCCCTGAGCTCGCGAAACTAGTTACAGTTGTCACGAAGGACTCTCAAAACCCTTCTCTCACAGATCTTCGCGTACCAAAAGCCGCAGGAGCCATCCTCCAGCAGAACGCAGCCAGTCTCTGGCCCTACAAATTCGTCTCTTGGTTGTTGGAAGATTTGGTCAAGTCAGGATCGTTGAATTTACAGACTAATACGCCTGCCACAAGTTTACAGAAGGTGGATGACGGGTGGATTATTCACACTTCCCGCGGTATGATTTCCGCACCCACCATTCTTCTTTGCACAAATGCATACACATCAGCACTTCTACCATGGTTTGAAGACCTCATCGTTCCCGTGAGAGGTGAAATGAGTTCTCTACGGCCACCATCATCTATGAGACCTGCCAGTACCACTCATCTCCCATTAGATCATTCGTATGTCTTCCGTGGTCATGGCAATGCGTCCATTGAGCAAGATGATTACCTCGTTCAGCGACCTTTTGTTGATTCTGCCATATCTAAGAGAACCTCTGGAGGGGAGCTCATGTTCGGAGGGGGTAGAAACATCAGCCCCGGAGTTGGAATATCCAACGATTCTTTGATCGACGAATCAACAGCAGCATACCTTCGCCGTGAACTTAATGTTGTTCTCGACCTCCAGAATAACGATCAAGAACTTGAAGCAAATTATGAGTGGAGTGGGATTATGGGTTTCAGTCGAGATGGTTACCCCTGGGTCGGTTCCGCTACTGAACCTGGGACAGCTGATGAAGGACTCTGGGTTTGCGCTGGAGTAAGTAATCCTTGCGACTTTGATTTTTATCCACTGGTAGTCGTCGGCTATATTAGACAGCGCTTTACGACTACTTTTGTTTCAACTAATCTACAAATCGTGTTGGTGAAATTAAGTGCTAACGCTTCGTTTTCCTTGTAGTACACTGGCCACGGAATGCCAAATGCATGGCTTTCAGGAGCTGCCGCTGCAGATCTTATGATGGGGAAGACTATAGGAGAGGTGGACTTACCAGAACAGTATCTGATAACGGACGCAAGGATGGCAAAAGCACGGACACTGGATGAGGTTTGGCTGGCAGATAGTAAGCATATAGGGATATATAAACAAAAAGCGGTTCCCTCTTATTTACAGTGCCACATCACCGTAACCACCATTTGCCAGGGAGAGGTCAAATTGCCATTCCTTTAGGTTAGAATAGAATTACTCTAGAGTGTGTATGCTCTGCTCTCATTCAACAGGTTTCTTGCGTGAGAAGTACCTGAGGAACACCTGATTTCATGCATTAAACGGGCATTTACTATATGCCCATCGCCTCATAGTTGACGACATGTGGGAGAGCGTGTATTGGACGTATACTGCAAGAGACTAGAATTCTAACGTAGGCATTACGGACAGCTAGTCGAACGAACAATTTCTCAAAACCTACATGTTCTAAAGTCGGCATAATATGACTGATACAAATATTTTATATGTATAGGAAGGCGAACAATATGCTACCTATGCCACACATTGACGGCAAATAATCATATAAGATAACTGTCATATTTAGGGCTATTATTCTCAATTACCGAGATCTCCTTCCATATGTTAAGATTTGAAATCCAAAAGCTCAAGTGTTGAATCCGAGGGCAATATATCGTGTCACATTTCAGATCTAAGTGTTTTGCATAATGCAAAAGAATTGCTCATCTTAACATCATTGTAACTCGGATTTGATATGCCCCAAATGTGCTACGACATGCGGTTGTCCTTAAAGTGCCCAATATTTCACTCAAAGGGACAAGAACTAGTCCGTGGATCCATCCTCACTCAATAATCGAGAATTTTTGGCTCCCTGTTTATTACCCATCATCTAATCTTCGCTCTGTGGTCATACACAAGCTTGGGTCACATCGTATGATCGTTTTACAAAAAATCAAGGTATATGATTAAGCTTTATTTTTATAATAAGTTAATAATTAGTCTATTTGTAGCACTCGCGTAACGTGAAGGCTATTTCCCGCATCTAGGATACCTACCTGTGCACCTGCAACTACGCTACCAGCACTCTGTCCGTCCTGTGGCAACAGTATGTTTAGTAGAAATTAGTAGAAGATGCATCTGTCCACTTGAAAATAAGGGACTGCATAGGGGCCCTCCATCGAACATCAGGTATGATTTTACACAGAAACAATCAAATGATTTCTTTGTGACAAACTGCTTATTATTTAACTACTTATAAAACAACATGTCTGCTGATAATTATGAGTACGGACCTTTCAGGTTTTCTGTTGCTTATAAGTTATGGTGGTCTAACAACTCTGTAACTTTGTAAATCTATTTGACTCAATTATGGTGTTGTATTCATATTCAGTGACTAATTGCAGACTTTTGATATAGATATCTCAACTCCAGACTTTAGGTACTAGTATTCCGTTCTTATACTTATTGACATTCCGCTTCTCAAAAATTCAAATCACTATATAGTAAGCGAAGAGACAGACTGCAATACAACTTAGACGAGTTGTGGGACTTTTTGTATAATTAAGAAAAATATAAAAGTTTTAGTACTTTCATGCTCAAATTCTCTTGTTGATTCATCTAATATATTCATTGCTATATTATATAGTATGGCTTTGGCAAGCGCAACATGGCCTCTACTGATAAAATTATAAATATTTAATGGAACCTGACCGATCGAACCTTCGGAATCTTTCTTCCGATCGCACCAGGAGCAGTCTGTACAAAACTAGGCAGGGGCCCTGAACAATCAACCAGCTGATCAATATTATTGACCCCCAATAACGAAATACGCGTATAAGAGAGGGCATATTCGAAGTTCCATAATGCTTGTTGTCCAACAAAACTCTCCCAGATGGAAGTCATATTCTCACTTTTGCTCAATACATCGTCGGATTGAAATCTGAAGACTCCAGGACTAGGACTTTCTTGTAGCGTCTCATTGTAGAAGTTGGTATCCCAAATTCCGGGAGTGGAATCAATCTGAATCCCTTCGGGGGTTTCAACATCGACATGGAATTGCTTCGCGGCACTGTGAGCACCAAGGAGGGCAGTTAAATCCCTGGCGTTGATTGTCTTGTCCATCATGAGATCGACGAGGTTTTTTTCCGAGTCGTGGACATCTGGGACCAGTCCTGGAGGAGCAGCCTGGGTAGCATCTTTTCTACCAGCAAAGAACGCGATTCTGGGTCCTTGTGGGCAAGTAACTGTAGCATGTTGATTGGCAAACTGGATGAGATCTGCAGCTCCAACACCATGTTTCGCTTGGAGGACTGCTAGCTTGCTAACGATGCTTTGTAGGCCATTATTCTCAGGTCGAGAGTCCTCACGGAACAATAACATAGATCCATCGGCACCGCTTGTGGGTTCGCCGGCCATATCAGCTTTCTTGGAGTAAGAGGCAGCATCGTGAAAACCAAGACGTACAGCCGCGCGGGCATCCTCGGTACATTCTCCGGTTGCAGGATCAAGGAAAAGAGCCGTAAGATCCTCGGAAACTGGCCACCAGGGACAACATACATCCGGAGTAGCGGTACCACACGAATCGGGAACTGGCTCTTTGTTGTTGCCAGCCAAAGCAGAACCTTGGTGTAAAAGCCATGCTGAGAGAAGGAAGCCAGCGGTGGTTGATGGGGTGCTGCTGTTGGTGAGTAGGTCACCAATAAGACCTTGGTTTTGAGTTGGGTCACTATTGCCAATTGTGACTGCGAGGAGTCCAGGGATAAAGGCTGCGAGAGTGACGAGCCTCATGTTGCTGAATATTGCCATTGTGATAAATGAAGAACAGGGGATCTAGATCTAGTCAAACGAATGTGGACGAGGGCTTTCTGTCGAACTTTTGTCGAGTGGGAGCAGCTGGAGAGAAGTTCATGTTCATTTACGGAACGGAGAGGACTTTATATAGAATAATAAGAGCTTCTCAATTTTTAAAAACGGGCAGTTCACGAATATCTTACTCCCCTGCCTGTGCTGAGCCTCCGGAATGTCAGAGTAGCATACATGTCTCGTATTAGGATCACTTATTCCTCTTCGGGTAGAGGTATGTGCCCCGAGTTTGCTTGGGATTTGCTTATTTGGTTTATGCGAACTTTTACCTAGAGCCACTGTTAAACGGGAAATAGCAAATTTAAAAGTGCATAAACTTTGTTGTGCAACAAACATAACTGAACGGCTCTTTCAACACGCTTGGAACACATATATTACATGCTAACACATTTTTTTTTAAAGAAGTATGAGCTATACAATAACTGTTCAACTAAATGTTCAACTAATGTTCAACTAAAATTGCGTAATAAAATTGGAAGGCAGGAGACTAGAAAAATGTATATACAGTAGGTACCAGAACAGTTAGTGAGAGTTACGTTGTTTTTCTAGTGCCCCTGGTTTGTACCAGGATGTTCTACCGCGTACCAGAAAAGCGTAAACGGAGCTTGCTGCCTGGAATGATCTGATGTAGTATTGCGGTAAGTTGCTCCCATCACTTCCAAATAGATACCAAACATTCACATTGATAAAAACGATCGTAGCTTATTCGCAACACTAGTTGGGACCAGTACGACGGCAGTGAAATGCGAAATGGGCATTGCAGTTTTCAATGAAGTATGAAGCTTTGAACCCTTTGCTCTGTATCTTCCGCATCTAATTGAAAAGATGCTGCGGCTGAGAATAAGGAACACGAGTCTCATTGCACCCCTGTAATAATAATACGGTGAATACCCATGTTTTTGGGTGGCAATGCAACACCGGGAAATTTCCGAGAGCCCCGGGCCGCCCGAATCATGGGGAGAATCACGAACACAGTAAGACCGCGCCACATCCGCGGCCAATAGATATCTAGGAAGTCTGTTGGTAGCATATATCAGAACGGTCAAAACTATAAGACCTCGCCAGAATGCACACTAAAGAATTCGTGTAGTGTGCGTTGCCTCTTGAAGAACGATCTTATTTGACCGCTGAGAAATAAGGTCATATCAGGCGATATCATGCCTTTATAAACGTGCACAAAATAGTTCCGCGTATAACTTGTTTTATTAGGTTATTGAAGTCTTACCCGCATCCTTCTGTTAAGTATATAAAATAAGAATCTTTTACAGTTTATATAATTTATATAATTGCACTAAACTAATGGAGGGTAATGCTTATAACCAACCATCTAGAAAAACAAAGAGATCTCAATTATTCTTAAACTTTGCTAAAACAACAATTAATAATATTTTACTGTTTTAATTCTGAATTTAAAGATACAATAGTTAGAAAGGAGATGCTTTAATCAACTGATTAAGAGTTTGAATTCTGTATAATTTCAATATACTGGTACAAAACCAGATCCGTTGGTATCCATGTGCGATGCCAAGCCTGTAAACTCGCTTGAATGGGTGTAGTGAATCTTTACGACCGCAAAGTTGGGAATCACTTCAAAGTTGGGGCTCACTATTAGTCACCTCGCTACTTTCTGACTACAGCAGCATAAGATACACGCCGATAAGTCCTCTTGGTAAGGTCCATTAACCAGTATAGATTTAAAGAAGGAAGAAGGTCGGTCTATGATAGGTGCTATATGGAATAGTGCCAACGTGACAGGGTTATTGCCAGTTATCATCAGGATTCAGCTCCAGCTCAAATATTACTCCTTTAATCATACCAAAACTTATCAAACTAACTTTTACAGTTTATCTAATTAATTCAAATCTGCACATATGGGAAACGGTTCCCCAGATAACAATTCAAAAACGCAACTTGAGAACTGCTTAACATTAATCAATCGTCGTAGAACAAAACACAAAATAACAGGTTATAAATTAGTAATATATGAATACCGCTTGAACTTGCCGTTGGCGCTTCCCAGAATCAGCTACGTCTATGTTCTTTTGAGCTCGATAAACTGACAAGTGTCTCTTGTAGATATTAGTAAATACCGGCGTGCTTTTGAGGAAAACTACACAAGTCTCCTAATTAAAGAACTTTGTCGTTGAGCAGCCAGATTCAATGTTCCTAACGCAAGCTTTCTATGTAGCTTCCTCGCACCTGCACCTATGGAATAAAACCACAACTCAGGGAGTGCGCCAGCTCATGAAGTTAGAACTGTTTGATGAATCTGCTCTATCAAGAACTATCGAGAATCATGTTCTACAGTGATTAATTAAGTGGTTGATAATGGCTGAACCAGCCTTTGCTTAAAGACGTATGTTTAAATATACTGTGTAACTAGTCTGATGAAGGAGTAGATTCAACAATTGGCCAAAATATAAAATATATTATCACAGCTTTACACTCGCGAAATCTTTTACCACCGCTGTACTTGGCAGGGTTATGGTTAACTAAATTAATGTTGCACTAGCAGTACTGTAGGGTGTTGAATGGCCGTAGCCTCTGAAGCGGCGCTGCACAGATGAGAAGCTGCAGTACCAATTTTCAGTCGAGTGGGCTTGTATGCGAAGGAATAGATAGAAGTGAATATGATACCCTGAGAAAATTGCAGGAGGCCCTGGAATATTATACTCTCCACTGCTTGATATCCTGTCAATTCTCACACGACTTAATAGCATCATAATATTCAGTCAACCTTTAATAGGTAACAGGTCATTCTGCAGGTTAAATGCTCGTATGTTTAAAATTCTGGTCATTTAAGAGGTAAAGGGGAGATACTTTAGCAATATGTCTAGAGTTTGTGCCAAACACATAATTATTGCTCCCAATTTATTCATCCTCATTCCTGGGCGTCTCCGCGGAGAGGCTTTATGCACATGGTTCTGACAGGGGTATCCGAGTTCATGATATAAGACTTGAAGGTACTTGGTGGCGTAGCAACACGAGAACTACTGTAGGGGCATAAATTACAGGCTCGTATACGATGCAAGCTGCTAGTGCAGTGACCACAAAAGGCAGGCGACTGCCCCCTTCGATTATTGTAGAAATATGGGAATCTTCTGTGCCATTGACTTGGAAGCGTGTTCAATTCATCTCGAATTCCGCCGGGTTAGTATAATCATAAAAAGGTGGTAGATTATTAATCAAAAGGACATGAAGGTTCATTGATGACACCATCTTGCTTGAGGCGCAGCATCGGACTTCACGTAGGTGCAGTCTGAATGGTAATAAGTGTCTGAATTTCCTGGACTCTCTAGAGTCCGTTTTAATAGCTACGTCTGTCTTAGGGAAGGGATGACTGAGTCCTATCACGCAGTAAGGACTTGCCTGATACAGTAGTGACCATATGAGACTATCTAGAGCTGGATCATATACTGATTACTTGCCTCTTGGCACTAGTGAATTCATCGAATTAGCTGGAGAATGTACAGTACTTTTGTACATTTTGATAGCTGTGAATTCCGCACGAACTCGCTATATTATGGTTGGAGGTGTAGTTCTGTTTTTTAATGACTTTGGACTCCCGGCAAAAGATCTCAGTAAGCCAACTATTAATTAAACTCAGTGGCATAAAAGGATTTCTCACTATCAAAGGCAGTGGGTGGAAAATAGGCGAACAAGAGGAATGCTTGCTGTCATTGGTTACCACAAGAAGCTTGCTGCTATTGTGGCGGAGGAGAATGGCTGCCTGGACATCATCTGCAAGACCATCCATCTGGCGGGTGTACACCAAAGTTGTGACAGCACTATATTTTAGTAGACATTCCTCACTTTCTTCAATCACTTAGTCCTTGCTTGCTGTCAAAATGCAAAGATGATTTCGATAAAATCAGCTGCTTCTTTACCACGGAGTTCTCGACCAGCTGTCTACCTTAATCCACTTTTAGTATAATGAGTAGCTCGAGATAAACATAGCACTCTAGCCGAGAAAATAGATTAAGAGTTTCTTAACATTTCTATAAATACCCTTCTGTTACGCTTAATGCTACTGGGAAAGCAGAAGGCCCTTAGTTGGTGACCATGTCTGTCTCGATATACTGTCCCGCTCTTAAAAGCCAAAACCATTGGCACAGAACTTATCTGGAGTGAAGTTGGGTGATCCGTCTTTAATTAAGGATCAGGTATCGCAAGACTGAGTTAGCTTGGGTACGATGCTAGTGCAGGATATAATACCACGTTATCTTTGAAGTTCCTAGATTGTGAAAACATATTAACCTTGCTAGGTAACCTTGAAGGAGAACTTATCGCACAAAATAAATACAGCATATTTGAGCTTAGTACGTATCTATACTGATTAGTTAAAGTCAACTGTTAGAGTGTGCTAGAGGTGGTTAGCGCCCAAAGGCTCAAAACAAAATTAGAACTACTGTCTCTATAACACCACTAACGCAACTGGATGGACTATAATAAATTGTGGGTAAACAAAATAAAATAGGAATAAAGACAAAAGTCTTTGTGCTGCACAATATCCAAGATTCTTGTGTGTAGCTACTCTTTGGTGAATAAATAGATTTAACTATAGATATTAAAGTACCGCATTTCACCTCAAACATTTCTAACCGGTACAATTTTGCTTCGGTACTCATGCCACAATGGCACAGTTCTCTTCATTTCAGTATTGCTCGCAAGCTGCAGATTCTCAATAGCACTTGCATATTTTACCAGGATGCTTTCACTCCATGCTGTCCCCATTAAGGCTAAGCCAAACGGCATCCCAGTTTCAAGACTCACTCCGGCAGGAAGTGTAATCATTGGATATCCGGCTTGAGCTGCAATCTGGTACGTTTGACCCACATCAGGAGGTACCAGGAGGGCAATAACAGGAAGACCATTGTTAGCGAGAGCGGCATCAATGCCTTCCTCACGCGTAGTACGGTGGCAGAATGCGAGAGCTTGCCAGTAAGTTTCGTCCATCGTGCCGTTCGTACCTAGTGATGCCAAAAAGCCGTCTTGTCCAGATTCGAATGCTGGGTGGGTATGTGGGAGGCCACCCTCTGAACCGGTATTGTTTACATTGTACTCTATAATGTCATCAAGTGATCGAATAGATGTGTTATTTAGATTAGCAAGATAAACCGCAATATCGTTATAGAAATCTGTCTTGACATATGTATATTCGGATCTGTCTTGTTAACACTTATCACTATTAAACGACCTTCGCATGAAAAGCTGTAAAGGCGATAGTTATGGGGCATACATACTCGTTTGGGAACCCACGAGTGGTCCCGTAGTCCCAATTCCAAGAATCGGGACTTACTATAGTATCCCAGTGTGGTAGCTCTGTGCCGTTGATTATCTCGGCACCTGCAGACTCAATCAAGCCAAGCTGTCAGGTGTAAGCGATTTGAAGCAGGCCATACATTTTACTAAGCCATGAGGGTTGCCTACCAAATCTAGTAGCTGGTCGAGCTGATTTGCATTAGCATGCTGCCAAAAGCTCATCCAGGGAAGGCCGAACTTCATGCCCTTGAGATCCTCTTTCCTGGCAAGGAATTGAGCAAAACCACCAGATGGAGCCTCCTGAACAAGGGTATAATTATCATGTGAGTCCATACCATAAATGCCATCCAAGCAATAGGTAGCATCTCTGACGGTTCTGGCGAAGCATCCAACTGTGTCTTGATTATGAGATTCAGGAATAACCCCGGCACGCGATGTCAAACCAACAGTAGGTTTGATGCCAACTAGAGAATTTCTTTCTGCTGGATTTATCACGCTTCCATCGGTTTCGGTTCCCAGTGAAAAAGCAACCATATTTGCAGCAATTGCAGCAGCACTACCAGAACTACTTCCTCCTGGATTTGTGGTGAGATTGTATGGGGAACGTGCTTGATCTCCCCTTGCCGAGTATCCTTCGGAGTAAAGGTTGGATCTCATATCCGCCCATTCGCTTAATGTCGCATGACCCATAAGCAATGCTCCAGATTCTCTTAATCTCTTCACTACATGGGCATCTCTGGGCACAACAGATCCCTATTCATGACAATTTATGAGTTAGCTCGCCTACTATAATATTTTGCAGAAATCGGGCCATGGCCTCTGTAGCTAAATACTCGTAGGATATATCTTTTTATTTTCTCTTTTGACATGAAAATGAGTAGAAAGCTCTCTAGAATTAATAGAATTTCTGAAAAAATAAATAAAAAAGATGTCCCTAGAGATCGCCCTACTTACAAGAAGTGCCCAAGACCCAGCAGTAGTTTCCATTTTGTCCTTTGTAGCGATATTGTCTTTCACAAGGAAAGGGATTCCATGCAGAGGACCACGTACATGGCCATTTGCGCGCTCCAAATCAAGAGCTTCCGCGATATCAAATAGATCAGGGTTTACTTCCATTACAGACCTGAAATATATTAGTATAATGTCTCAGTATCGATTGCAAACAACAAACCTGAGGTAAGGGTCAGTTTGGTATATCCTTTGCAAGTAACAAGTGGCAAGGGCGACAACTGTCAGTGCTCCGTTTGCCAATGCTTGCTGGATCTGATCAATTGTAGCTTCTTCAAGAGTGAAGCCATGACAAGTTGACATCGGGAAGTTCCCACTGTTGACTAAAGCTCCATCTTTGAGGGCTGGAAACTCAAACGGGTACGGAACAGTAAGAAGCTGGTTCTCAGCAACCTGGGAGGCATTATAAGAGGGAGCTGAGGAAACTTGCGGAGTTCGCTCGGTTGTTTCTGTGGAAAATTTTGGTTGTCCAAGTCCACTACAAATGTTGATCAATGCTACAACTACCACGGTCAATGTACCGGAAACACTGGCGCTTTTCATGACTTCGGGACTGATTGGCCCTGGGCAAACAAAACAAGGAGGGGAGTATCCGGAAGATCGAACGGAAAAATCCAGATATCGGAGGAGACGAGTATTATTAAAAGCTCCTTCCTACTAAACAAACAGTTACTTTAAGTATGGCACGTTAGTCAAAAATTGGAAGCGAGCTATGTAAGGGCTAACCTTACTATCGCAACTCACCACTGGTAATAGCTGCATTAGCGGAGCGCGGCTGTTGCCGTATACGGTGTTTACGAAAGTACACGGTATATGCGAGGTATACGGTATCCCGTCAGTACTTGGTACCATAAGCAACACGGTAATAATGGTATATATACGGTGTAGCGACGTTGTAAGAATTACGCAAGAATAATCCCTTAGGAGCCATCCCTTTAGTAGCCGCAACTTAATCACTTAAATAACCAGCCGAAATCACCCGCTTATTATTAAAACTTTGCTTAAATTACTTAAATTTAATATCTTTTAAAATGGTACCCATGTTTTAATAGGGTTAGTGTGTCAAGGAAACCGTTATAACAAGTCTGACCACCACGGTTGATAACACCTCCTCTATACGGTAACCAGAGTAAGTAGGTTGTAGGCTTGAAGTGGGGGAATAGTGTACTGTACAGTACATACAGCATTTCGGTATGCATGCATCTGTCGTGCATTTGAGAGGAGATGGAGCTCTGGTAGGGCAAGGGCAAAAGCAAGCGAGGCGGCCATCAGCAGAAGTGGAAATGGAAATGGAAATGGAAGTGGAGTGGAGGGGTGGGTGGAGTGGGTCGGGTTGCGGTACAAGCGGCCGCCTGTCAAGGGCAAAAGTAACTGTACTTCGTTGACGGGACATGAATTTCAACTTAACACGTCATATAGAGCTTCATCCACTGTATATAACCACCCGGACATCTTACGCTACAGCTGTACTCTTGAAGTCTGAAGACGCTGATACCCTTTCCAGTGTCACGATGTTTTCTCTTCGAATTCGCTCAATTGTACGTCCAAGCTCGCAATACGTCCGTCAATCCCAATCAAAAGTAGCTCTCACGAAGCCGGCGACTCGGATCTGCCAGCAAAGGCATCAGTCTACCCAGATCGGATCTCTTCCGGGTCGCCCGCAATTAAGATGTGCCCAACGAAATTCCCTTTCAGTCCAAATACAGCGAAGATACAAATCAAAACATACTGCTAAAGAGGCCTTCACAATACTTTTCAAAGCTCACCCGTATGCCATGACTACTTGGGTTATAGTGTAAGTATCGCCAAATGGTGTTATCGAGGATTGCTAATGATCATATATAGCATGATTTGTTGTACGGGGCTCGTGTTTTATGTCGAATCCTTCTACCGCAATTACATTGTTGGACAATTCACTAAATTTCCCGAACCTGTGGCCAAGAAGCTTCGAAGGGCCCTCTACTACACCAATTGGGATTTACAGCCTAAGAGGGCACTGCAGTACTACGTAGAAACACTTCAAGTTGCAGAAGAATTGGGAATGAGTCCTTTCTCCGACGAAATAATAGGTGTGAAAGTTCAGCTGGCCGCCTTCATGGAGAAGATTCAAGAATACCAGAAAGCCATAAAGATTTTAAAGATTCTCAAAAGTGATAATCTGCGATGGATTGAGGCAGCAACGGAGTTGCCAGACTATGCAGGGAATAGAACGAGGTTGTTAGGCAAGACTGTTGGAGTCAGTGTCAAGCTCGGTGAGCTTTATGCAAATCAATATGTAATGGAAACTGGTAATGCGGAGGAAGAATTGATATGGGCTGTTGAAACGGTATTAAAGGAGCAGAAAAGAAGGGAGAGAGAAGGAGTGAAGCCAGATGAGGGGGATTGGATGACACCGGAGGAAATTGGGGGTTCTCTCGAAGGTCAGTACTCTATGTTGCAATAACGAGCAAATCTAACACATTTCTAGCATTGGCGCACCATTATGAGGAGAGAGATCAACATTATCTTGCCGCGCCTCTATTCCTCCAGGCTTTGACGATGTCACCTGTCTCAAGTTGCCATACCACCGTGTTAAGTACGACATACTTTCACTAAAACTAAAGACCTTACTAACCTTGTTGATCTTATTAGTGAACAACTTGTCCATATCATTAGCCCAGCAGCTCCCTCCACCGGTCCCTGGCCAACCGCCGCCTTCACGACCAGCCTTGATTAGCAATGCTCGATCATGGGCTGAGAAAGCAATAGCAGTAGCAGCGAAGATCACTCCACCCGACAGAAATGAGGAATGTGATGTTGGTTGCGCAGTTGCAACTCACAATCTCGGGGAATTTGCTGAAATGGATGGGAATATCGCTGAGGCTCGGAAACGTTTCGAAGAGGCTAAATCTCTTGCTAAAGCTATCAGTTTCAGAGAAGGAGTCGAAAATGCAGAAAAGTCACTTCAGAGGATCTCTAAGGCATAGATGATTAACCTTACATGCGGACTTTTGCAAGGGGTTTTGTCCCACCTCGTGCAATTTCAACTCCACACGAACAATAAGGCGCAAGTATAAATTAATCTGTAAAAAGAAAAGTTCAGTTCTGGCCACTGGATTTTCTCTTTTACTACACTCAAGATGGAACTGCTGGGATCGCACCTGCGATATAAGTATTGTCCGAACCCTAGATTTCCAGCAATGGAATACTCCATGCGGCACAAGACTATGCACAGTAACTGTGTAAAGTCTTGTTCTTGTACACTATAATACTAGCACTAGAGGCTAAGAAGTCTTATACAACACCCTATGAAGAATTATGGCTGTGGCTTAGCTTCTCCAATATTCGGTGCTCGAGTACCTAAATCGGACAGACCATTTTGAAAGTCATTCAAATTAAATATGCTGCTCAAGATCCATATTTTACTGACACTACCATGAATGAGCTCATGTGTCTTGAATTGCTGTTCCTATTCCGAGTCTGCTGCTGGATAATAAGGGGAAGGATTCAACCAAGACAATGGCTCAGAAGGTCGATTCGAGCTGTACCAGAAGCTTGAATTTCAGAGATACGCTCCGCCGAGGCGGAATATGTCTGAGCTAAGGGGGGTTAGCTAGCGGTCATCATCAATCATCAATGAAAGGCTATCACAGATTTGATGCTACTTGGAGGGAAGGAATATAAGCGCTTAATAAATGTGTTATAGAAGTAGATTAAGACGATTAGATTGACGTAAGATGATACTAAGCAAGCAATCCAATCACTCTTGCTATATTTTTATGTTCTTCGCGTGTTCTTCTTTTCGATTGCACGAGAACACTAACAATATGGTAACGTACATAATGTCTTCTTAACTCTTTTAACTTCGGTCGAAGTTCGGGAGGGTAGAGCACCGGTAGAGCAAAACAACTAGTCGGATTGACATAACCAATATATGACGGTAAAGATGATAGCAAACTATCCTTTCCCCACACAAAAAAAATGATATCGCGTCCTGATTTTACTCTTTTGCATTGCCTAGGAGTAGATAGAGAATTCGCACGTTCATGTCGAATACGTTAACACCGGAATCACATTATAGTTCTCGAAGATAAGTAATCAAATAATTTTTTGGCTGATCCAACCATAGACTAAAGCATTATAAATTATGTACACTTGATTGGCCGATTAAATACATAAATTAACACGCTCTCGTTAGAATCATCCAATGCATCCAAGTTCCTCCCAGTCACTGCTCACAACACCGCAAGAGCGATCGCCGCCGCCGCACCTCCCATCACATAGCGGGCATTCCCCGTAATCATTGGCATAGCGCCGGCCTTTGATGTATTGGTACTTATAGCAATGGATTTTGTAGCCTCAAAGAAATCCACGTCCGCGGAGGTAGGAGTGGGCATTGCGAAGCTGCCATCGTTGAGGGGGGTTGTTGACGTTGGTTTGGCAATAGTTGATGTAGAGGAGGTAACTTCAGTGGTAGATACGGTTGAGGATGGGATGACCAGGTTGCCTGCCGTGATGGTAACGGCCTGGTTAGCCCTCAAGGCTGAGCCTCCGTTGGTGAAAGTAGTCGTTGCGCTGGCTGCTGTTGAGGTGATCGTGCCTAAACTACCCGCCAGAGATTTGCTGCACTCTCCGTGGTCCGAAGCCGTTATCACACATCCGACTTCGACCGTTCTCGCGGGATCGTCAGATGCGGTAGGGAGGTGGGAGTATATGTAGTGCATGGTAGAAGGGCCTTGGGTGAAGATGAAGGAGGTGGGGAATTCGCAGTTCTTGGTCTCGGAACATGTGAGAGAGAAGGTAGTTGCGCTGGCATCCTGCAATGAGTTAGGACATTGAAACTCAACAAGCCGACCGACCGGCCAGAGTGACCAGAGATGCTCGAAAGACATACCGAAGCAATGACAGAACCAACGAGCTTCTGCGAATCGAATCCGACGAGGAAGATATCGGTTGTCACAGGTTTATCCTTCGCGAGAACGCCCACGGCGGCCACAGCCACAACAGTCGCGAACGCAGTGAATTGAACCATATCGAATTTATTCGTAGATATGGGGTGGGTATCTTTGGGTATATGTAATTTTGGGGAAATGTGGTGAATAGCTTCACGGAAGACGATGGGACCTTTTGTACGAGGCCGGCGTATGTAAGGATGGATGATGGGCAGAGAGGACGGAGGGGGTGAACAGTGAAGAAAAGAAGTTGGGGAAGGGGAGGGGAGATGGGGATGTGGTTCTTATTCCATCAATTCCCCCCTGTCCTGAAACCAAATTGCAAGCGGCTAAGATTAAATTTGCTAGTATAGTATGGCTTGGCCCAAGCATCGGGTGGTGGTCGACGGGACAACAATGCAACTTCAACTTCAATTTCAATTTCATTTTCATTTTGATTTTCATGTCATTTCGATTTCCAACTCATTCCAATTCAGTTCGATTGCGATGGCAGGTGAGCTTGGTTCGATTATTGTATTTTATTTGAATTCTCGTCCAGGCGTTGCGTTGTGTGGTGTTGTGTTGTGTTGGCTGCTGGCTAATGGCTAATGGCTCTGGTAGTGCCTCATGCGCCTCACACCTAATAATATAAGTATGTCAGTTACCGTACTGTACTTTGTACTGCAGCGATTCGGGTGCGGGTACATATCCAGTGACGTTTCTGCAGGGGTTGGTTCCGATCTGATGCATATGGGCTACGGGGAGAGGGGAGAACAAACTTTACTGTACATGCAAAGTACAGTAGTGTAGTGCCTGAGTAGTCTAGTATAGTCCAGTAGTCCGGGTAGTCCTGGTAGTCCCGGTACGGAATTAACTGTACTGTACTGGACTGTACCTGACTTCACTACTACTACTACTACTACTACTACTACTACTACTACTCCGTACACATATACATACATATATACATACATACATACATACATACACTTGATACCGAACCCCATTCTAATAAGCGGGAAAATAGCAATTTGGCGAGTGTGGGGGCGCCACGGTCCAGACACAATACTAGCCTGGCCCATGATTGGATCTGCACATTACATACGGCGGTTCTATAGTAAAAGCAGGGGGTGGTCGTAGTGTAGTATAGTGTTACATGCTGCGATACATACACATGTACATGTATAATTACAGAACAGTACGGAAAAAGCACATATAGTCGAGATGTATCCATCCTACCTCACTATTCTTTGAACCTATTCGAGGCGACGGCCATGGCAATGACCCTATAGAGGAACCCTACGGAAGAAACAGATCCCCCACTCAGGGTTGCTATCATCGTCGTCTCGCTAAAAGGAATTGCCCCTTTTACAACAAATTGGTGAATACCCTTGCCCTACTCTTATCAACTACTACTCCTTAGCTTCCAATACTCCCAACCGACCACCCGTTGTGTTGGGCACGGCAGGGCCACGGTCCACAGTCCACGGATCTCGGGACAGGAAAGATCGATCATACAGAGCCGGGAGTTGCTATTCCGACGGTGGTGGTGATGATGGTAGCCGGGCACTAATAAAAGCTCCACCGAAACCTCCCCAAGACTCGCTCGTCATACATTGATTGCCTCGGTAGCTCTATTGTGTTGGTCCCTTATTTCCAACGGCTTCTTTTCTTCCTCCAACAATTCTGATCCGGGATCGAACCTCAGTAACTCAATACCATCATATTATCATGTCGAACTATTCACTATACGCGGTATGGCGCTGTCATAGTCTGCTGGCCTATCATCAACAATGCTAATTTATCCCCTTGCAGATACCAGCGGCCTGGGCCCTTTCAATCCTTCCCCATATGTATGCAGCATCACTCTCGAAAAGCTTCGATAATCGGACTCCTCGGCGCTACACGAAAAGTCTCGAGCAAGACCAAACTATTGACAAAGCCGTATGATCAGGTGTCAATATCTAAATATAGGCAAACTTGCTGACGTTCATTTATAGCTCCAAGAACGTATTATTCGCGCGGAGGGTGCGCAAATGAATGGTTTTGAGAATTTGGCTCTATTCGCCTCTGCTGTAGTTGCAGGTAACTTGGCCGGCATACCACCCGCAACTTTGAACAAATTATGTGGTGGATATCTTGTAAGCCGGGTTGTGTACAACGTGATCTATATCACCAATACTTCTCAGACAGCTGCTGGGATTCGAAGTCTGGTTTATGGGACTGGAATCGGTCATATTTTTGCTTTGTTTATCAAGGCCGCCAACATTTTGAAGGATAAACCCGCCAATCTTCTATAGGAGGCAAAATATTGAAGAAAATTCAAGTGTATGTAGTGGATATATTGGAAAGTATGTATGTATTTGATTATATAGGTAAGATACTAGCAAATCGTTATTTTAATGACCAATTGGAAGTAGGACGTATGTATATCAAGCTAACGGAAGAAAATATATTGCTTGCTCCAGTGTACTTGAAAACCCTCGACATCTAAATCTCTAGCATTAGCTAGGTGTAAAAACTGACGGTTGCACGTGACTCGTGTTATCGCGATAAGGACTGGTGCCTCCATCGAACTTGACAAAAGCAACTCTAATCAATATCGCCCTCACTCTTTATCATTTTGCATAGTCCGACTGGAGTTTAAAATCTTCCAGCAATTGGTGAGCCATGACTATCAAACCCGAGAAAGCTGACGATGATACCGATGCACTCGACGCGCTAGAATCTGAAGAGAAAGAGTTCAAAAAAGTCAGCTTCTTTGTTCCCCCCGTCCATTATCCTATGCCTACTAATGACATGTCTCCTTAGGATGAAGAGATTCAGCGTATCCTAAGGGCTTTCCGTTTAGACGCGTAGGTTACTCCAATCTCTCGATCGCAGCAAGCGTTGACATGATAACAGATATGCTGTCCTTGACCTCCAACCTGGTGTTCCAGAATCCGACATAAAAAAATGCTACAGGACGAAATCCCTCCTAATCCATCCCGATAAGACCAAGAACCCTTCGGCACCCGATGCCTTCGACCGTCTCAAAAAAGCGCAGAACGAGCTTATGGATGAGAAGCATCGTGAGCGACTTGATGAAGCCATCGCTGACGCGCGCATGCTCTTAATCCGCGAGAATAAATGGACAGTTGATAGTGAAGAGCTGAAGACGGAGCAGTTTGCGAAAGACTGGCGGGAGAAGACGAAGATGGTACTTATTGACAATGAACATAGGCGTAGGAGACAGGTAAAAGCACAGATGCAGGAGGAAGGGAGAGAGCAGAAGAAAGCAGATGAGGAGCTCGAGCAGAGAAAGCGGAAGAGAGAACACGAACAGGACTGGGAGAGCACTAGAGAGCAGCGTATTGGAAGCTGGAGGGACTTTCAAAAGGGTGGGGACAAGAAGAAAAAGAAGAAAGCAAAACCAATTGGCTAAGCGTACGAAGCTGTCTCATTTTCTTGGTTGAGGCTTAGATGGATTTGCCTTGCGTCTCTCTCCGGGAGTAGTACGGTGCTACTATTGCTACTCTCATATGCATATAGCTTATTTTGTGCTTCGTGTGGTAGGGATGCAGATAACCGCCAAGAGCTACATGCTCCTATCTAGAATGGTTGCTTCGACTGGTGGTGTTTCGAGGTATCGGTTACCACAGTCCATCTGGTAGTAACTAATTTCCCTAGTAGGAAATAGTCTCCTAAGGCTACTTAATAAAAAACATCCATATGCTTTGCATCCTATGGCATCCTATGTTTATTTTGTGCCTTCCAGTCAAGTAGTGCACATCTTCCTTCGCTTGTTAACTTTCGTTCTTCTGTCTTGGTGCTCACTTTGTTGAACGCATGCTAAACAGTTTATATCAAACTTGTTTTTATTGAACACAATAGATATATATTCTCGACATGATAGTTGGAGTTTCAGTCAAGCTTCTCTACAAAAAGAATGTAAAAAAATGCGATAATTGAGATAAAAGCATGCTGCTCTATTTATTTACTAGGCTTCTAAGAGATGCCAGTAACTTCAAGTTCAAAATCTACATTACTTCTCAATTGGAGACAGTATATTTGTACATACAGAGGTAAACAAATAAATGGATTCGGACCTCGGTTGGGTTGCACCAGTCTGGGGAAGCGGGGCGAGGCGGGGCCCCCTCCCCTGAATCTGACTTCCGAGATTCAGAGGATTCCCATAGACATAAGGAAAATGAACAAGTGTACACATCAAACTAAGTAGAAGAGTTTCTCAAAATATTTTCTGGAATACTTATTAACTCCCAGAAGTACCGTGACACAAATCCAAAAATGGCTTCTGAACTCACAACACGACCACCTCCCAGCTCCATCTTTAGTTTGAGCTACCCAGCACAATACGTCCTTCTCGTGACTATTAACCGCGAAAAGTCAATGAACTGCATAACCACGAGTGCACACTGGGAAGCCGATGCCATATTCAGCTGGTATGACAACGAGCCTAGTCTCCGAGTTGCAATCATCACAGGTGCTGGAAAGAAGGCTTTTTGCGCTGGTCAAGACCTGATCGAACAGGCGAAGTTCAAGCTCGACCCACCGCCTATGTCAATGAGACGACATCCCTCATCGGGGTTTTGTGGCATTAGTAGACGCACCGGAAGGAAACCGGTTCTTGCTGCGGTCAATGGCTTTGCGTTGGGTGGTGGGTTTGAGATATGTCTGAACTGGTTAGTCTCCCTTGTTTGCTTTTTAGAATAGGCCCCGTACCTGATGCGAGAATAGTGACATGGTCGTGGCATCGCCGACAGCTCAATTCGGATTACCGGAAGCAGGAGTAGGGATCTATGCTGCAGCTGGTGGATTGCCTCGAGTGGTCCGGAACTGTGGTCTTCAGATCGGGTCGGAAATAGCCTTGACGGGTCGAAGACTTACAGCTCAAGAAGCGCTAGGATTTCACCTCATAAATAAGGTATCTAAGACTCCAGAATCAGTACTAGAAGAGACGGTGGAAATGGCTTCAAAAATAGCGAGTTTATCCCCGGATTCCGTTATTGTAACCAGGCATGGCCTAAGAGAGGCTTGGGAAACTGGGAGTGTTGAGCGCGCGACGCAAAGGACGTCGGAGAGGTATGATCGGCTGCTTTTCGAGGGGGACAATGCGAAGATTGGTATCCAGGTACGTCGATTTCCAATGAAGCAGCAAGCTCGTGGCTCTCTTGTGGTAGCTTGAAGTCTTTACTAACCTCTGAACAAGGCATTTGCGTCAAAGACAAAGCCGCAATGGTTGCCCAGCAAGATTTGACCTGGATTATTGTGGATAGATATTGAGTGCCTGCTGTGGCAGCGCATTGACGTCAAAGTGTGATGTCGTAGCTAACGGCAACCACAATAAGACGTAGAGGATAAAAGATAGAATAAAGTCTCAAACACAAAAGATCCTCGAAAACGATTCATAAAAGTTTTGCGACGACATTTCAATAGTCTATACTGGGTCACTTGGCCACATGCTGAGCATAAGCAGAGTATGAGAGAAAAAAGTGCTAGGTTGCGCATACTTGCGTCACAAAACAAGATCGGCAATAAGTTATAGATTTCTAGAAGATAGCCAAGTCTTGCATCAGCCCCATGGTTATAAAAACAACTTAGGCGGAGGGTTCACCGCTGTCTATAATTTCGCTTTATTTACAACCCTTGATTTCAATCCATGATCCAGCAAACGACCCGTAAACCCATTGCTCCTACCATGCCATGCTCTGAAGAGCTACCCGTCTATATACCCAGAAAAGCCTTCCCTCTTTCATAAACGTAGAAACTAACTGCCGCCATAGGCACAACTTTGACATACCCAATACTAAGACCTATCCAAAACCCCTTAAAGCCTCTTTCTCTGAAAATCATGCGCGCTGTCTCCGCAATATTTAAACGCTGCCCGTCACCCACCGCACCTCCAACTTGCATCCTTCTTCTTATAACTTCTAAAGGGTATGCAGAGGTCTGAGAAACTAATCCTGCTACTCCGCCAGCAAACAGTTGAGCCCAATACCGGAGTGGGGCGGGTTTGTCAATTGGTGAATTTTCTAGCTTTGGCAAAGTTGTATATTGAGAAATTGCTGGGCTTCTTAGTAGATCCCCGGCTGTGTCATGCGTGAGAAAGGAGACTCCAGCATAAGGTAGCATTCCCATAATCGTGGCAGAGAACCCTCTGTAGAAGTTGGCAAAACCAGCCCGTGGGACAAGAGCTTGAACCGTTTTCATAGGTACAGCTACAATAGCTGGCTCCCCGCCAACGGAACGATGTGGAGGGGGTGCCTCGTTGTATATTATCTTGCATATCCTTAAAAGAGACGACCTGCTATCGTGCTTTGTTTCAAACGCAAGCCGAACCCGCATCACTTCTAAAGGGTACGTGAAAAAGACACTCGTAACTCCAGCCATTGATCCTGATATCAAGCGCCGAAATGAGGTTTCATGGGTATGGGAAGGTATTACAACAGAGCGTATTTGTTCGTATGCCAGGAATTTAATAGCCGCATATGGAAAAATGCGAAGTATTGTCGCAGAGTGTCCCCGGAAAAGTCCTCGAGCTCCGTCTTCCTTGTAGATATCCTTCATAGCTGTTACAACACCAAACCAGGATCCTGTATATTTGGCAAACTGCGGACTGCTTGCTTGAAAAAGAATTTTTACACGATCCAGCGGCGCTACTAACGTTTTTGCCTACCACAAGTTAGACTTGAAAAAGAAACAACTACCCAGGTGGAGGGGCAGTAACATACTGCACTTCCGGCCAGACCCCCTGCTAAACCAGTCCGCCATATGTAATCAAAACTCTGCTTGTGTGGTTTACTTCTCTCGGATGCTACCTCGGGATTGTTTCTTCCTTTGGTGGCCTTCATTCTATGTTCTGTTGCTGTGTCCATCTTTCGTGGTTTGTCCTGCAGTATCGCGGATGAGGCATCCTCTAAGAGAGCCGAGGGCATTCCTTGCCGCCGACAGGGCTTCCAGGTGTTATCTGTCACTGACTATACGAGTTATCATTCCCGTGTTGCGGCGGTGTGGACTTGTCGGATTTATCGTCGTGGTGAGGACGGAGTGAAGTTTCAATATAAAGGCTTGAACGTCAGAGGGAATTCGGATGACGTCTCGGCAATTATCGGCTCTGTTGATGCCAAGACCTGCGTATGTACGAAGTACAGTCTACAACTAATAACGCTTATTCGACGATACATACCTTTACTTAGGTACGGTATCTAGCTATATATTCTTTCAAACAGGAAAGCAGCATGAATCCAACTAAAAATTATTCAAATTAGTTAACAAGTTAACCAAGTTTATGTATGTTCAAAGAATTGTTTGCCGCAATTAATTCCGCCGATTGTTCTGAAGAATCTTGAAACTTTCCTTTAGGGGTGAGTAATTTTACATCTTACAAAGAATGATGTACCAGGTTATATGCAAAAGGTTCAACAGAGAGGAACTTTAGATAAGCCTCATAACTGGGGAATCTTTGATTTCTGCAACTCTTCTTTAAAGTCTCTGTAACACTGCGAAGAAATGAGGGCCATGCTAACAGGGCGTCCATAGGGGCGCGACAGCCAAGACTCTCGGACTTGCGAAGCAGCAGATAATAAAGAAGCCATAGTAGCAGAGATAGTTTGCTCTATATACAACCCGCAAGGATTTGTTATACCGGCATCTAGCTTTTGTAGTGGTCCTCTGGCAGTAGTCACTTTACAACTGCGATGCCTTGAGAAAGTATCAACGTCTTCGCCACCCAAATGGAACATCCTAACATGAAATCAGCTTAATTCGTTTGAAAGCATTGTTCTTGTTATTTTTGGAAACGCTTGTCGGCTATTTATTAACAACTAAGCCCTCTCAAAACTTGCCCTTTGAAAGCCGTTATAGTATAAGTTTTAGCCCGAGGCTGAATATCCCGAATGATTAAGCGAAATCTCGAAGGAATATCGATTGTGAATTGTAGCAGGTCAGGAAATGGTAGATCCATTATTGAATGGTAGGGCAGTACCGCTTGAGATTTGAGACTTGATATGGCCGAAAGCTCGGTTTTCAGAAACTCGCTTAGTTTCATCCAAGAAACATGGGTCAAAGACGTGCCACCCGGTCAGTGGTCGTTGGAAACATTTTCAAAAACAAGACAGTACTGTAGGAAGCTTGTCAATCATTCAATCGGCTCGAGTTTCCGCCAAGAATACAATTAGACTTACCTTCGTATATGTATTATATCTGATTGGCAGGTCGTTCCCCAATATCCAAATGTCCGTTCCAGGCTTCCAGCAGATCTGTGCAGCGTCACTTGTAACATTGGCAGTCCTTTACCAAACCACCCCCGAGCCTGCTCAATCCATACCAATACAGAGGTCGGAGCCGATCTTGTTTAAATAGTTTACCATATTTAGCACGTACTAGCATTCGATCTTGAAGCTTTCTCCGGCTATGCATGCCCGAAAATGTTATGTCGCGTGCACAGTTGCCTTTACCAGCGTGGATCGACCCGAGCGGTTGTTCTACACATCCTGTTATAGGAAGGCTTACAGCTTCCTTGAAATTCTTCATTCCATCCAATGAGATACTGCATAGAGCTACCGGTGGATTGTGAAGGATAAAGGTAGCAGCTCTTCTACCATTACTTACCACACTATCAATAAAATCAATGTAAAATAGTTGGAGTACAATCACCAGTTATAACACAACTCCAACAGGTTGCAGATACCGAGAGTACCCAAATTGGTAAGGTGATCATATTCGGGTATCGCTTGCATGATCAGCCTTCCATGATCGTGTTAACCGCTGAAGTTGCAAAACCTTTGTAATGGGGCTGAACATGACTCTCGGCATTCTATCCGTTACTCACGGACAGCCAAGCGAAGCAGCTGCGACTAGTGACAGTCCTATCAAATTAACGTGAAGGTATTGGTTCCGCTCATCATTGCATTGGAAAGAATTCCCGGTAGATTAAATTAGTGTCACCATTTGCCTCTCATATACTTGCCCTTTCTTCGTCAAGTAGCTTTGCTATCCATCTCGATACCATCCTTTAGATACTTGCTACATAGCCAAGAGTCTTGACATGTTCGAAGACATTTCAAACAACAGTTTAGAATACAGTACACGAATATAAAATGCATAAAGCTCGCCATGATAATCGTTTCTTAGGTAGAACTATTCAGATTACTATCTCCAACTCCCCATCCTAGAATTCTCTGAACTCAGGGAATAAGACATTTTTAAGGACTTGCAACTACCTTAGGGGTGCACCTCGCTTCATTGTTCAGCTATCACTATACATCATGGCCTCAAGCAACAGGTCATCGGGAATGCAACTTCGTATTCTTCTCGCATTTATCTTTTCATCCACTGTTATTTGCCAGACCAAAATCACCACTGCATTTACCGATGCAGCAACCGGCATCAAATTCCAACGGTTCTTTGGCGCCAAAACGAATTTCGGATTCGGTGTCGCCCTGCCACAGAACACAACATCAAATTCATTCATCGGTCAGCTCACTTTTCCTTTGAAAAACTCCGCAGGCTGGGGTGGCTGGTCTTTGACAGGAGACATGGAGGGGCCGCTGTTAATGGCTGCATGGTCGGATGGCAAGAATGTGATCTCATCCTTTCGACAAGCGAAGAACGAAGACGACAATCCCCCTGAGGTAACCGGCGCATTCACTTTAAGACCTATCGCCCAGGGCACATCGGTAAACAGTTCATTCCTTACTTATACCTTTCTCTGCGAAGGTTGTTTGGACGCTTCTTTTGGGCTTGGCGCTGCAGACACAACTGGTACGGTCGAGATGGGCTGGGCTTTGGCTGATACTGCTGTAAGAAATCCTGGGACTTCTGCAGGAGTTCTAGGTTTTCACAACAGGGGCTTTGGAGGATTTGATGCAACATTGAGTCTCGCTAAAAGTGCTGAATTTGACACCTGGGCTGCACTGGCAGGAGCTCCATTATCACCATCTGCTGGTGCAATAGCAATTTCTGCAAATGCTAGCGGCGATGGCGATGATGATGATGATGATGATGATGACGACGATGATGAAGGTGGCGATGGAGGAGATGATTCAGATGATGATGATTGAGGTTTGAAGTGATAGCGGCCAATGGTAGTGGTAGTTTGACTGTGTAGTTCTTTACTTGTAGATACTTGAATATTATACCCATTACTTATATCTCTGCATCCTTAGCAGCACCCAATCTTCCTTAGTTGAGGGCCATAGCCTTATGTTAAAGATCAACTAAATTAGGATTTTGTTAAAGTAAAAGAAAGAGATCGGGAACTAAACAAAATCTAGCCATGCTATATCTTAGAGTCTAAGCAAGGAAAATAATGCAAATACAAAGCCAGCAAACATGAAACGATCACGATATTCTTTATCGGTTAGAAACATGCACATATATACTCACGAAAAGCATATGATATAATAAATAGTAGAAGTATATTGCTCTTGCTCTTTAGGACTATTCGCTCTTGACCAAAATTTCTCCACTTACAAGTATTGGGCCTGAATTAAGTAGGTTATGGGCCAATTCCCAAGCCTTTTCCAAAATATTCTTGATGTGAGTGTCATTTAAACATAAAACTATGGGTTCTCTCTTGAGGATGTAAGATACGTGGATGTCCCTGTTAAAACGCGAAATTTGTCAAATTGCGTGTGCTCATATCAACTATTTCTTCCGCTAGAGCCCTGGCCTAAGCTTACGGAGCTCAGTTTAAACTACATTATGAAGATATGCTTTTGAGTAATACGATACCTAGTGATACAACCTTTGGTATTGCACCAATTGATGTCTCGCTGCTGACTCCACAGTATACCCATCCTCTGCCTGTCAGGGAAAACGGGGCAGAATTGGTAGTATTTATCACAGGTTTATCTATTAAGACTCAACGGTCAATTACTCACCAATTAATGCATCTTCTAATGGTAGCTTCACATAGATACTGAACTTTGGTTCTGCAATTTTTCAAGATCAAAAATCAAAAGGGCAGAAGGTAATATTGTGGATCGCATATGGTGGTTATCAACTCGGACCCCTCTCTTTCTCACATGTGGAGCCATCTGATACATGGTGGTGCCACCCCACCTATTCTGTTTTTGAGTTGTCATTCACCGCCTTGATGGCGCTTGAGTATTTTGGTACTTGACCCCGCCAAAGTAGTAAGTGTTTAGCAGGCAGAAAACTTGGCTTCCCAACTACAAAATCTTCTAATCACAAAACACAATATTCATCGGCGCATTCCTGAACATTTACGCAACAACGATCGACTAAGATGTCGGGAAACGATACTTATCAGACGCCGCTAGCTTCGCGCTATGCCAGTAAGTTACTCAGCACAGAATTGAAACGTCCTTCAAAGATTCGAACGGATAGGACGTTGGTGGGGTGTTGCAGACTGGCTCGCCTCTACAGGTGATCACCTTCTAATATTTGAACAAACAGGCACGCAAATGAAGACTATATTCTCAGCACGAACTCGAGCATCGACATGGAGACAGTAAGGATATCCATAGTTCTACTACTTCTGAAACATCATCAGATGTTACTCCCACACATATACACAAATATAAA
>Ga0247734_1000188_pt1 | contig 56227 bp, 43 predicted proteins | sample UWRJL103311B2_FD_180933 | JGI IMG/M metagenome (GOLD analysis project Ga0247734, IMG submission 180933) | Plant litter microbial communities from Arlington Agricultural Research Station in Wisconsin, United States - UWRJ-L103-311B-2 | ecosystem: Environmental > Terrestrial > Plant litter >... | reverse complement strand
ATTTCTGATTGAGGGCGCAGAAACACCCAGGAGTATTCCGGGATGGGTGTGGATCATTCATTTGTTATTTGGTGGATGGGCAATTTATTATTTGATTACACAATGGATCCCGGGTGTGTAAAAATATGAACCGATAAACATATTGTCATGAGCATCAAAACTGATGGGAAACCGATTAAGCGGGACCAGAATATCCAGCCCCTATCCAGAGAACACCATTTCGGCCTGCTGCTCTGCTGGAAGATACGTACAGGGATTAAATATGGAATAGCTACTGAAAGGATTATCCGGTACCTGAATTATTTCTGGACAGGGCACCTCAATCAGCATTTCAAAGCAGAGGAAGAGTTGCTTTTTCGAAAAGTTAATGATCCCCTTTGCGACAGGGCGCTGCAGGAGCATGTTCAACTGAAAGAAATGATCAGTTCACTTGTAGTGCACACCAGTCCGGATAAATATGCCTTGCTGGACAAATTTGCAGTTATCCTGGCTGAGCATATCCGTTTTGAGGAAAGGGTGTTATTCCCCTATCTGGAAAAAGCAATGACTGCCGCACAGCTCGCAGAAGTAGGCAGCCGCCTCAGCGAGTTGCACGAAGAAGAATTTGAAGATAATTACCCTGATGAGTTCTGGGTAAAACCTAAATAAAACAAACCATTTCAGGCCTGTCGTTACCCAACGCGGGCCTGGTAATCTTTTTCATACTGCCTGCATAACTTGTTATAATGATCGATGAATATTTGCTGGTTAAATCCGGATGTAAAAAACTGATACTCGAAAAGGGCCAGAGCGTTTTTGAACAGGGCGATCTGCCCAGGTACTATTATCAGATCTGCAGGGGCGCAGTTAAAATGAACAATTTTAATGATGATGGCAAAGAATTCGTTCAGGCCATATTTTCTGACGGTGACAGTTTTGGTGAACCACCATTGTTCATCGGCGAGCGTTATCCTGCCAACGCGGTAGCTATTGATGCTTCAGAAATTTATCAGCTGCCAAAAGAGAAATTTTTTGAGCTATTAATCGCCAATACTGATATACACCTTCAGGTAACTACCATTCTCGCAAAACGCTTGTATTTTAAATCTATCATGGCTTCCGCCATCTCTTCTGATGAACCGGAACACCGCGTCCTTAAGTTGATTGATTATTTTAAAAACAAAATCAACCACATCCCAAAAGGCGAATCCTACAAAGTGGAAATCACCCGGCAACAGATTGCAGACCTCACCGGTCTTAGGGTAGAAACTGTCATCCGGTCTATAAAATCATTGGAGAAAAAGGGAGAACTCCGCATCAACAGCCGCAAAGTTTACAGGTAACCCCCACTGAAAAAACCGATTATTTCCTGCTGCTTTATGACCAGACTCATAAAATACAGCTATGGCAGTCCCATAAATTTGATGATAATTAATAGATAGTTACTCATCATAAAAATAATCGAAATGAAAAGGTTTTACAGTGTTGCGGTGCTCGTTTGTATCGTAATATGCAGCCTCAGTTCCTGCGGCGGCGATGGAAATAAAGGTCAAAACCCTGGCATTGCTGCCACAACTGAAACTGCAACTTCACATACTGATGAACCCGCACCCCTGGAAGCCGGAACCAGTAAAACCATCAGGCTTGAAGCTAATGATCAGATGCAATACAACCTCACTGAGCTGAAGGTAGTGGCAGGGGAAGAGGTTACACTAATTTTTAACCATACCGGCCAAATAGACAAAACCACTATGGGCCATAATTTTGTCCTCTTAAAATCGGGAACAGATATTGCCGCTAAAGCTATGCGCGCCGCAGATAAAGAATATATTCTGAGTCAGAAAACCCAAATATCATTGCCCACACTAAACTGATTGGTGGGGGTGGGTCAGACACTATTCATTTTACCATTTCCGAAAAAGGTGTGTACGACTACCTGTGCTCTTTCCCGGGCCATTACGCATTAATGAAAGGTAAACTCACGGCAGAATAAATACAGTATAAATAGAAAACCTCCAATAAATTATGGACAAAGAGAGAAGACTCTGGATCGCACTTGCCTTTGTAATGAGCATATCGTTCGCAGTTTTAGGTTATTACGGATATCAGATATACCAGCAGGCACCACCTATTCCAGATAGGATAGTTACGCCAGATCAACAAACCGTTTTCACAGGTGAAGAGATCAAAGACGGACAAAATATATGGCAAAGTATGGGCGGACAGGAAGTTGGCTCTGTTTGGGGCCATGGTGCTTATGTGGCACCAGACTGGACTGCCGACTGGCTGCACAGGGAATCACTTTTTATCCTGAACAAGCATGCCCATAAGGAATTCCACAAAGAGTATAATGCACTCAACCTGGAACAGCAGGCGGTGCTAAAAATCAGGCTGCAAAAAGATGTGCGCAAAAACACTTATGACCCAAAAACGCGCATCACTACCCTCTCGCAAGATCGTGCGGAGGCTATTGCCTACCTCAGCGCTTATTACAAGGGTTTGTTTATGGATGATCCGCAATTTGACAAACTGAGAAATGACTACGCCATCCCTAAAATGTCTATCAAAGATCCTGAAAGGATGTGCAGGATGAACGGTTTCTTCTTTTGGGCAACCTGGGCTACCGTAACTGAAAGGCCTGATTCCAGGGTATCATATACCCACAACTGGCCTTCGGAAGAACTGGTTGCCAATGTGGTCACTCCAGATCTGCTGATCTGGTCGGGTGTAAGTATCATCATCTTATTGATTGCTATTGGCCTGCTGGTCTACAACCACGTACTGTCGGGCAAAGATGATGAACTGGAAACACCTGTGGAAGATCCCTTGCTAAGAGAAGGTATGGCACCTTCGATGCTGCATGTCAAAAAATACTTTTTAATTGTCAGTTTGCTGATAGTACTGCAAGTACTGATGGGTATCATTACTGCGCATTACGGTGTAGAAGGAAATGGTTTTTATGGACTTCCGCTCGATCAGTTCCTGCCGTATGCCGTAACCAGGACATGGCATACACAACTCGCTATTTTCTGGATCGCGACAGCATGGCTGGCAACAGTTTTATACATTGCACCAGCAGTAGGTGGAAATGACCCTAAATTCCAGGTTATAGGTGTAAATTTTCTGTTTTGTGCTTTATTGGTTATTGTACTGGGCTCCATGGCCGGGCAATGGATGGGAATTATGCAAAAACTGAACCTCATCCAGAACTTCTGGTTCGGTCACCAGGGTTTTGAATATGTAGACCTCGGCAGGTTCTGGCAGGTATTTTTACTGGTTGGCCTCTTCCTCTGGCTGGCGCTTATGGTAAGGCCCCTGCTTCCTATCCTTCGAAGAAAAACTGAAGAGAAAAACCTAATTGTGATGTTCCTAATCTCCTGTACTGCAATTGCCATGTTTTACGGTGCAGGTTTAATGTGGGGAAGAAGAACAAATCTGGCAATCGCAGAATACTGGAGATGGTGGTTTGTACACCTGTGGGTTGAAGGTTTCGTTGAAGTCTTTGCTACGGTGGTTATCGCGTTCCTCTTTGTTCGCCTAGGCTTACTCAAAACAAAAACAGCTACCACAAATGTGATTTTTTCTACGGTAATATTTCTGTCAGGCGGTATGGCCGATCTTACCCTCAGAAAAAAAACGAGGGAAGTAAAATTATAATAAGATGAGCTGCCACGGATTTTAAGATTGATTGTGGGAGGTAACCCGGGCAGGCAAATAAATTAAAAAGGTAACATAAAGATTAGAAATCATGAAAGCTGTAAACGGAATAACAATAGATGCAAATACAAGGGTTAAAGTATTGCTCGACACCAATCAGACGCAGGTAATTGACGCACTTGTCAAACTCAATAAAAATTTTTCTAAACTCAAGTCGCCCATACTAAGGAATTTGATTGCCCGCAGGGTTACCATTGCTGAAGCCTGTAAAATTGCCAATTGTAAGATTGACGATTTCTTAAAAAGTATGGAGAAAATAGGTTTTAAGGCCAGTTTTGGTGCTGAACATATTTTGATAGAAGATGCGTTGTTGTCTCAGCAGCAGCCCAACAAACTAACCATAGATTTTAGTCGCCAGACAAAGGTTACGGAACTAGACGTACGTCCCTATCTGGAAAATGATACAGACCCGCTGAATGTCATCCTGAAAAGTATCAAACAGCTTGCTGAAGGCGATCGTCTCAAACTGATCAACAATTTTGAACCTACACCATTGATCGCTTTGCTTGATTCACAAGGATATATGCACCATGTTGATAGTATTGCAGAAGACCATGTGATAACCTGGTTTGAGAAAAATCTGCAGAATATTCCGGCATCCTGTGGCAGCGCGGCCTCGGGGAATTTCAGGCCCAGGCGGAACCTTCATATGGAACAGGGCAAATATAATAGGCGATAATGCTTGCGGTTTATGACTGCCGTCATAAACAATCAGGATGATAAGGTGTAGATTAAAAGACCCTCATCTGCGTAAACAATAAAATTTGCAGATTAAATTTTAAATTATGAACACTGTTCTGTATATTTGCGGTGTTTATAATTATTATGGCTATTAAAGACAGGAAAGAAAGGGACAAGCTTGACAGACGAAAGTTGATTTTAGAATCAGCTACCCGATTGTTTTTAAAGCATGGCTACGAGAAAGCCTCTATCCGTAATATTGCCGAAGACATAGAATATAGTCCTGCTACTATCTATCTTTATTTCAAGGACAAAGATGAGATATTTTTCATTCTCCATGAACAGGGCTTTGATATCTTAAACCAGGAATTCCTTAAACATGAAACAGTAGCCGATCCATTTGAGCGCCTGAAGGCGATAGGAGAGCGTTATCTCCAGTTTTCTATAGATCATCCGGATTATTATGACCTCATGTTTATCATGAAGGCGCCGCTAAACGAGATTTCCTGCATGGACAAATGGGATGCCGGCGACAATGCTTTTCAGTTTTTGATGAAAACGGTGGCACAATGTATAGACCAAAAATCAATTAAACATACTGACCCTGGCCTGGTAGCAATGACTGTATGGTCGTTTGTGCACGGTTTAGCCTCATTGTGTATTAAAGATCGTTTTAAATCCATGCAAATGGGCGATGACAAAAGTATCAATGCAATGCTGTTCCAATCATTCGCTTATTTTATGGAAAGTATGAAAGCCTAAAAAAATTTCTTCACAACTAAACAGTGGTTAGTAAAAAACCAATGATTATTTTTTAGTACTACCCATGTAACAATCCCTAAACCATGCGCTCAAATAAACACTGTTCTTTTTATTAACGATGAAATAATGATGAATCACCGATTACCTATTAAACTGATGTTGGCAGTGATTTTCCTGTACAGTCTGCCGTTGAGGGCAGGCGCTCAGGATCAACTGCCACAGTACCTGGAAGAGGCACTCAGGAATAATCTTGAATTGCAGAATCAGGATTTTGCTTTTCAGAAAAGCATCTACGCGCTAAAAGAAGCGAAGGGACTGTTTCTGCCCCAGGTAGAAGTATCTACACAGTATTTGTCATCAGAGGGTGGCAGGAAAATTGAAATCCCAATAGGTGATTTACTCAACCCGGTGTACAGCACGCTGAATAGTTTAACCAGTTCTGGTAAGTTCCCACAAGTGGAAAACGTAAGCCAGTCTTTTAATCCGAATAATTATTACGATGCCAAGGTACGGACAACCCTGTCTTTGTACAATGCCGAAATCACCTACAACAGTAAGATCAGAAAAGAGCAGATCACCTTAAAACAGGCCCAGCTTATTGTTTACAAACGGGAGTTGATAAAAAATGTAAAACTGGCCTATTTTGGATATCAACAATCTGTTCAGGCCATTAAAGTACTGGAAAACGGCGTAGAACTGGCTAAGGCGAACCTGCGGATCAATCAGTCGCTCGTTAAAAATGGCAAAGCCATCCGCACCGTCATCAGCCGTGCCCAGAATGAACTAACCGGCCTGCAGTCGCAGTTGGCAGATGCGAGGTTAACTTCCGTAAATTCAGCTGCCTATTTTAATTTCCTACTAAATAAACCGCTCAACAGCACCATAGAAATCAAAGAGGATACGCCATTGGTTATCGATGCCGATACCTCAGCCAGCAGCCAGAAAAGGGAAGAGCTCCTGGCGCTGGAATCTGCAGAAAAGCTGAGCACACTGGCGTTAAGAATGAACAAGGCCAGCGTGCTGCCAAAGCTTTCTACCTTCATTGACCTGGGGGCACAGGGCGATTTTCTAAAGGTGAACCGTGAAGCACCCTACTACCTTTTCGGCGTCACGCTTTCCTGGCAGATCTTTACCGGCAACCAGAACAAAAACAGAAGCCACCAGGCGGCACTCGATGTAAAAACGGCACAAAACCAAAACAGTCAGGCACAGCAGCAATTGCAACTGGAAACAGAAACGGCACAGAACAGACTGATATCCGCACTGCAGCTGTATAAAGCTGCAGTTAGCCAGACTGCCTTGTCGCAACAATATTTTAACGACGAGCAGCGCCTGTACAAAGAAGGCCAGGCACTTTACCTTGAACTGCTCGATGCACAAACCCGGCTCATTAACGACCAGCTTAAGCAAAGCAGCAATTATCTCAACGTACGTACCAAACAGGCCGAGCTGGAAAGGGTAAACGCCAGCTATACATTTTAACACTGTCCAAAATATCGAATTCAATCATTCTCAATCCCTAATGACCACGTTATGAAACATAACAACTCCTATACTTTGATCCTGCTATGCGGAATAGCCATCGCCGGTTGCCGTCATGCAGCACCTGCAGAAAAAACTGACAGTGCTATCCCGGTAAAACTGATTTCTGCTATATCACTGCAGGAAAATGAACCCCTTGAAACCTCAGGTCTGCTTTCTTCCGAGCAGCAAAGCAACTTGTCGTTCAAAACCGGTGGCATCATTAACAATATCCTTGTAAAAGAGGGCGATCATGTACATAAAGGCCAGGTACTGGCAAAGCTCAACATGACAGAAATCAATGCCCAGCTAAGTCAGGGTGAAGAGAATTTTAATAAGGCAAAAAGGGATGCTCAACGTACAGCAAACCTGTATAAGGACAGCGTAAGTACTAAAGAACAATATGAGCACATGCAAACTGCCCTCACTATTGCAAAAAAACAACTGGACATTGCAAGGTACAATACTGGGCAATCTACTATTATTGCCAACGCTGATGGCGTGGTATTAAAGAAACTTGCCAATGAAGGCGAGCAAATTGCCGGTGGCACCCCTGTGTTGTTTATCAGCAGCATTGCCAGTAAAGACTGGGTGATCAAATGTGGCATCACAGATAAAGACAGGGCCCGCATCATTGGGGGTGAAAATGCTGAAATCAATTTTGATGCTTATCCGCAAACCTTCAGCGGAAAGGTCAAAGCCCTTGCACAAGGTAGCGACAGCAATTCAGGCCTATACCAGGTAGAGATCAGGTTCAATCCTGAAAATGTGAAGCTTATTTCCGGACTTTTTGCAAAGGTGAAAATCTATCCTCCAGGCAAAACCGACCTTTTATCCGTTCCTATGGATGCCCTGGTAGAAGGTGAAAATGACACTGCCTATGTGTTCGTAGCTTCGGGTAATAAAGCGTTGAAGAAGAAGGTGAAAGTAGCCTATCTCAAAGGTGACAAGGTTTTTCTGTCTTCAGGTATCCAGGTTAACGATCGCGTAATCAGGGAAGGGTCTGCTTATCTCGCAGAGGGTTCAACTATTAAAGTTATTAAATAATACTGATCATGAAATTACCTGAATTCGCAGTAAAAAATTATCAGTTCACCCTGATTGTCTTTTTCGCAGTACTGGCACTGGGCATATACTCCATGTTTACCATGCCCAGAAGTGAAGATCCGGAAACTTATGCCCCCAACTTCACCGTTGTGGTGGTGTACCCGGGTACCAATCCCAAGGATATGGAACAACTGGTAGTAGAACCGATGGAAAAGAAGATCCACGACCTCGACAATATCAAACATGTAATTACCGATATCAGTAACGGTCTTGCAGTAATGCAAATACAATATAAATTTAACTCCAATCCAGATGATAAGTATCAGGAGGTGGTAAGGGAAATCAATAGTTTAAGAGGCGAGCTGCCTGCAGACATTACCGACATCAGGATAGACAAACAGATCCCCTCAGACGTAAGTATTTATCAGTTTGCTTTGGTGAGTGAAAATGCCTCTTCAGCTGTAATGAAGAAATATTCAAAGGAGCTGAAAGAGCGGCTGGAAAAAATACAGGCCCTTAAAAAGATAGAATACGAGGGGGTTACCGAGCGCCAGGTAAATATCAAGCTTAACCTGCAAAAAATAGCACAGGAAAAACTCACTCAGCAAACCGTTATTGCTGCCCTGCAAAGTGAAAATGTAAACATCCCGGGTGGCAGCATTACCATGGCCAACCGCAAGCTCAACATTAAAACCAGTGGTAATTACAGCACACTGGACGAAGTTAAAAATACGGTGATATACACTTCTCAGGGAAAGGTAGTTTACCTTAAAGACGTGGCCGATGTGTCCTTGGGTTATGAAGATGAAACACATATTACCCGTTTAAATGGTTACAGGTCGGCATTTGTCAGTGCCTGTTTAAAAGATAAGGAGAACATCATCGATGTGCAGGAGAAAGTATCGCAGGTGACCGATGCTTTTAAAAAAGAACTGCCGGCCAGTATAGATCTGGTGAAAGTGTTCGACCAGGCAAAAAGTGTGGACATCAGGCTGTCACATTTTGCAAGGGATTTCGGTATAGCTATTCTGCTGGTACTGGTAACGCTGCTGCCACTGGGCACAAGAGCCTCTGTAGTGGTTATGATTTCCATCCCGCTTTCGCTGGCTATCGGCCTAACGCTGATGAACCTGTTGGGGTACAATATGAACCAGCTGAGCATTGTGGGGATGATTGTGGCGCTCGGGATCCTGGTTGATGACAGTATTGTAGTGGTCGAAAATATAGAACGTTACCTGCGTATGGGCTATGGAAAAGTAGATGCGGCCATCAAGGCAACCTCACAGATAGGAATTGCAGTTGTAGGCTGTACAGTGTTGTTGATTTTCGCTTTTATGCCAATTGTATTCCTGCCGGAAGCTGCTGGGCAATTTATACGAAGTTTACCGATGTCGGTAATCACCACCATACTTGCATCCATGCTCGTGTCGCTTACGGTTGTGCCTTTTCTGGCCAGCATGATCCTTAAACCCCACGAAAGTGAAGAAGGAAATTTCTTGCTTAGAACACTCAAAAAAGGCATTCACACCACCTACGGAAAGGTACTGACCAAAGCACTGGCGAATCCCTTAATTACCCTTACTATCATTGGTGCAATTTTCATTGGCTCATTAATGCTCGTTCCTGTAATTGGCAGCAGCCTCTTCCCCAAATCAGAAAAGCCCATGTTCCTGGTGCAGATTGAAACGCCTGAGGGAACCAGTATACACGTAACAGACAAGGTGACCCGCTACGTTGAATCCAAATTGAAGCAGGTGCCCGAAGTCAGTTCTTTTGCCAGCAATGTAGGAAAAGGTAATCCAAGGATTTATTATAATGTTGTTCCTCATAATGAGAGTGAGAATTTCGCCGAAATCTTTGTACAGGTGGAAGGCCTTGAGACTACAGAAAAAGTTGAGGTGATTGAGAAGTTAAGGAAACAGCTGGTAGGATATCCCGGGGCAATAATCAAGGTAAAAGACTTTGAACAGGGTGCCCCAGTGGAGGCGCCGCTTGCTTACCGCATCTATTCAGATGATCTTGGGGAGCTGCGTGAAACTGCCTTTAAAGTAGCTGCCATGATTAGCAAAATTGATGGTACCATCTATGTAAACAACCCTTTGCTGGTTAAACCGATCGATCTAAAAGTTAGTATCAACAAGGAAAAGGCAGGAGTGCTTGGCGTAGCTTCGGGCGATATCGACAGGACGGTAAGGCTTGGTTCAGTAGGACTCAATGTGGCAACCTATCGTGAAGATGTAGGAAAAGCAGATAATTACAATATCAATGTTTCCATTCCTAAAAACGGGAGTAATCAGGATTTGAGTATGTTTGACCGCCTGTATGTACCTTCTGGAGCGGGTGTGAATATACCGATCAAAAATGTGGCTTCCATAGGTTTCGAAAGTTTGCCCAACCAGATCAGGCATTATGATAAAGACAGGTACGTTACCGTTTCTGCATTTGTTAAGCCAGGTTACAATGTTGCAAAATTGGATGAACAGATTACTTCACAGCTAAACCAGTATAAATTTCCAAAGGGGTTTACCTTTAAAGTGGCTGGCGAAAAAGAGAGTAAAGACGAAAGTTTCGGTAATCTTGGGGTGATACTGATTGTGACCGTATTTGGATTTCTGGGTGTGCTGATCCTTGAATTTAAAACCTTCAAAAGTATCCTGATCGTGTTATCTGTGATTCCTTTAGGGATTGTGGGAGGATTAATCATGCTGTATTTAGCAGGCGAAACCTTATCCTTCACAGCTACCATCGGCTTTATTGCACTCGTTGGAATAGAGGTTAAAAATTCCCTTCTGGTAGTGGATTTTACCAATCAGCTACGGGCACAGGGTAGGGGGATAGAAGAGGCCGTAATTGAGGCAGGTGAAATCAGGTTTGTACCTATATTGCTTACTTCACTGACCGCTATCGGCGGGTTGATTCCCTTAGTGATTGAATACAATCAGTTATATTCTCCTCTGGCACTCGTATTGATTGGCGGATTAATCAGCTCTACGCTCTTGTCACGACTTGTAACACCGGTGATGTACAAATTGCTGCCTCCAGATATCGCACCTGAATAGAATTAAGCGTTGTTCCCCTCCAGTTTAGACTGCCATAAAAAATCGCAGTCAGACGGAGGGGGCAATAATCAGCTGCCTAAAAGATTTTAAGCAGGTTCCTGTTTTCTGGTTTCCACAATCCGCTGTCTGTGCTTTGCACCCCAGGTACTAAGCGCTTCGATAATTGGACCCAGAGTGTCACTGTACGGAGTAAGTTCATAGGTTACTGTAACCGGAAAAGTATTGAACACTTTACGTTCAACAAACTCGTTCAGTTCAAGTTCCCTTAATTCTTTTGAAAGTACTTTTGGCGTAATGTCTCCTAAAGCACGTTGAATGTCATTGAACCTTTTAGGGCCGTTAGACAAAGCCACAATTAAAGGAAGTTTCCATTTGCCATTCAGCACATAAAGAGCATCCTTCATGGAATTTATACTTGAAAGGCAAGCTTCTGGAGAGTGATCTGGGCGATTAAACATCTGATTTATGATTTACGTGACTATCCTAAAGGATACCGCTATCCTTTAGGATAGTAGTATCCTTTTCATATCAAATGTACATAAGTTTGTCGGACATATCAAAATTATAAGAGGATGAACATATTACATATCATTTCCAGCCCGCGTGGCGAAGCTTCATTCAGTATTAAACTGGGGAACGCAATTATTGAAAAACTGCAGCTTGAAAATCCAGGCAGCACAGTAAAAACCCACGATCTTACCCAAACTGCTTTTCCGCACCTGGAAGAAGTACATTTAAATTCCTTCTTTACCCCGGCAGAAAGCAGATCTCCGGAATTGGTTGAAGCCGTAAAACATTCTGATACCGCCATAGCCGAAATACATGACGCTGACGTTATTGTTATTGGTGCACCGGTATACAATTTCAATATCCATTCTACGCTTAAAGCGTGGATTGATCATATTGCTCGTGCAAACGTAACCTTTTCCTACTCGGCGCAAGGACCAGAAGGACTGATCAAAAACAAAAAAGTTTACCTCGCAATTTCATCAGGCGGTATATATTCTGAAGGACCAATGACTGCCTTTGACTTTACCGCGCCATATTTAAAAGCTGTTTTGGGCTTTTTAGGAATGACGGATGTAACTGTATTAAGGGTAGAAGGTGTGTCTATGCCCGACCTGCAGGCCACAGCTTTGGATAAAGCAATTGAGAATATTGTGCTTTAATGTGTCACTGTTAACGCAGATTTAAGGGGATCCTTGAGAAAATGCAGATATAGCATTCATTTCAGGGGCCCCCCTTAAACCTGGATTTACTTATGCCAGGCCAGAGGGCTGAGGACCTGCCTCCTCTGGAGGTGTAATCCTCTTTAGAATAAAGGACAGAATTTCTTCAAAAACGACGTAACCTACAAAAATGATAAAGCCCGGTTGCAGCGATGTATAATTCACCGTTGTGGTATTTAGGAAATCATTATGTATATCCAAATTGGAGAGCTGACTTTTCAAGATACCGTTCAAACCAATATAGGTCATCATAATACCTACAACCATTACATCAGACATATCCCACTTGCCGGTCTCAAAGGTCAGGTATCTTACCACTTTATTTTCGGCAACCGGGTCCTTGGTCAAAATGTGAAGACCTTTGGCAATAATTCTTAAAAGCGGCAGGATGATGATAAATAAAAGTATCAACACGCCTACCACCACGGCATCGGGCTTCGGCTGATTGATTAATACTTTCACTATGCCAAGTATGCTTTTACTTTGGAAAAATAGTACCTGATTCTCGAAAACAATTTTTTCGCCCATCAGCATGAAATTAAGCGACCCTATCCGTGCATCAACTTCTATTACAGATGCAGTAATTCCAACTGCCAAAAGCACAAGTACAAACAAAAGGGCCATTACAAACAAGGTTTTTTGCAAATGTTCCTGTTTACGCAATAACCACCATAACGCAAGTGCCAGCACAGCACATCCCAACATGGCGTAAGCGTAGTTATAAGTTACTGTGCGAATAGAGTCCAATCGTGAATTCAGCTGTTTATTCAATGTTTTTTGATCTGCTACATGGTATTTGCTGTACATGTATTTCGTGACCTGAGCACTGGCAACGCTGGTACTGTCATACGTCTCACTAGCCAGCTGTTGTATTTTGCTGGTAGCAATGTTCTTCAGTCTCGTTGTACTGGCTGGGCTATTCACTTTGTTGATGATGGTACTTGCAAAAGAAGGTACCTGTGCCTTTATATCTTCAGCATCCACAAAACTGTTAAAGGCGAATTTTTTAAGCTTTCCACCAATTGTTTTTTGTGGCTTATTAATTTCAGCAACAGCTTTATTAACCAGCCCGTTCAGCTGGTCCTCAACTTCCTTACGCAAAGCCTTCTTCTGTGCTGCCGTCATCTTATAATCCCGTACTTCCCGATGGATAACTGCAGATATCTTGTCGCGCCATTGGTCAACAGAGAAAAGTCCGAAAGTAATGTTATTAGACATACTATAATCCTCTTTGAGTTGTTCCTGCTGTAGGGAAAGTTCATGTAGCTGATAGCCAAAATATGCCTCACCACAAAGCAGGATGCTTAATCCAAGAATGAGTATAATATTTGGTAAGCCAAATTTCGTTGTCGGTGGGTTGTTTTGCTGAGTTGTCAAGGTCTTGATTATTAGATTGTAGTTTGAACTTTGATTTAAAAAATCTAATGCGTGTTATGTGGAGTGATAGACTTCAGTATCGTTGATAAAATAAGGCCATACAAAACAAAGCTGATAAATATGATAAACCCCGGTTGCAAAGCCGTATTGTTTGTTGTAATAATGCTCAATGAATCACTTTTGATATTCAGACTGGACAATTGACTTTCCAGTAAACCATTCAGGCCTATATAAGTCATCAATATGGCGATAACAATTACATCTGCCATACTCCATTTTCCAGATTGAAATGCGAAATATTTAATGAATTTATTTTCGGCAATTTTCTTTTTGCTCAGCAAATGGATACCGGTCGAACTTAATTTCATGATTGGAAAAAGGATACTGAATACGAGTATTAAAATACCGACAAGAATAGAATCGATGGCCGGTTGTTTCACCAAAACATGCACAACATCGAGTATACTTTTACTTTGAAAGAATAATACCTGGTTGTCAAAAACCACATGTTCGCCCAATAATACAAAGTCGAGCGATTTGATACGGGCATCAACTTCAATCATCGAAGCCGTTAAACCAACCGCAAGGAGCATAAATGCAAATAACAATGACATGATAAAAAGGGTAGCCTGTAATTCAACCCTTTTACGTAGTAGCCACCATAAGGATAGAACTACTACGATGCAACCCAGCATACCAAATGAGTAGTTATAGGTGGTCTTTCTTATGTCTTCCAGTGATGCAGTAAGTTTGTTATTCAATCCCTCTCTTGAAGAAACGCGGTACTTCGAATACATTTTATTGATCACAGCCTGATTTGCGGTGACAGTACTATCGATATAATCACTTTGTTCCACAGCAGTGAATTTGCCCATCGCCATGGTACTCAGCTGCTTTTTGTTTGCCGGGTTATCGACCCTGGCAATTATGTTTTTTGCGAAAGATGGTACCTGGGCTTTTATTTTATCGGTATTCACAAAGGTTTTAACAGCAAAACGTTTAAGCTTTCCGCCAACTGACTTTTGCGGTTTGTTCACTAACGCTTCCGCCTTGTTGATCAATGCAAGAATGATTTGTTCAACTTCGAGCTGAAGTGCCTTTTTTTGTTTTTTGGTCATTGTGAAATGACGGACCTGGTGGTTGATAATGCCGGCTACCTTGTCATGCCACTGGTCTACCGAAAACAGGCCAAAAGTGATATTATTAACATTTGAATAATCTTCTTTGATTATTTCCTGCTGATCAGAAAGCGTGTGTAGCCGGTAACCAAAATAGGCCTCGCCCGATAAAAGCACGCTCAGGCCAAGAATTAATAATAATTTCGAGACGTTAAATCTCTTTTCTACAATGTTTGGTTGTTCTGCGTTCAATTCGGTTGGCATTAATTAGTGGTACTGGCAGTATAACTGAGAAATTCCTCAAATGTTTGAGTGCTGGGTGTATTACACTTATTAAGAGTATGAAATGTAAAGTGTTTTTCAAGAAAGATGGGTTGGAGAAATCACATGGCAATACAGGAAGAAAGGATTTGGATAGCTACAATTATTTGGTATCTTTGCGCTAATTCCTAATTAGTTATCTCTTAATTTCAAGGAATGATGACAGCATATATCTACATATCGTCCCTTTCGCTCATTGCCTAATCAGGCAGGCAAATCCTGTACTTTATTAATTGATAATTCGGTTGCTTAGGTAGCCTGTACATTATTGTGCCTTGCCACAATTGCATTTGATTTTTCAGCGCGCTTTTAAAAAGGGTATATCCTCCCGCCAGGACGAACTGAGATTTAAATCTATTCAAAAAATACGTAGACAAATTTTTGAAACATCCTTGAGATAGCCTGAAAACGGCTTGACTGAATTTAGAAATATAACCCAAATGGGAAATTTAAGAACAAAAGATTTAAGTAAAATAGGTTATCATAATGATCAGCTGAGAAGCCTGGTGATTGGTATAGCCTCAAAAAATTTCAAGCACTACACTGCACAGCAGGTGCTTGATCTATTAGTAAATATTAAAAATGATCCGGAAGCATTTCTTGATAACGAACTGACAAGTAAAATAGCCGAGAAGTTAATTGGCAAACAAAAGGAGCGATTATTCCAAACATTTGAACTGCGTGATGAACCTGTGTATTGCAAAATCTATGGCGGCAAAGGCATAGAACCATCGGCCAAAAAGCAAATGGAAATCGCTAGCCTATTGCCTGTAAGCGTGCAAGGTGCATTGATGCCTGATGCGCACATGGGCTTCGGCCTACCGATTGGGGGTGTTTTGGCTACAGATAATGCAGTTATTCCTTATGCGGTGGGGATGGATATTGGCTGCCGTATGGCACTGTCGATTATCGATGAGAGTGAGAGTTTTTTGAACAGGTTTGAATACCAGATCAAACAGGCCTTGAAAAATCATACGCATTTCGGTATGGAAGGTGGTTTGGAGCGCAGGCAGGAACACGAGGTATTAGATAGTAGTGTGTTTAACGAGATTCCATTTCTAAAACCTCTGCGTGGCAAAGCGGTGAGGCAATTAGGTACTTCCGGCAACGGTAACCACTTTGTTGAATTTGGTGAAATAGAACTTTTGCAAGGTAACACTCTGAGCTTGCCGGCTAAGAAATATACCGCCTTACTCACACACTCAGGAAGCCGGGGCTTAGGTTCCGCCATAGCGAGACATTACACGCAGATAGCAATGAATACCTGTAAACTGCCTCGGCAGGCCCAGCAGTTGGCCTGGCTGGATATGAACAGTGAAGCAGGTCAGGAATACTGGCTAACTATGACTTTGGCTGGAGATTATGCCCAGGCTTGCCATGAGCGCATTCACGCAAATCTGTTAAATGCTTTGGGTTTAAATGCGTTGCATGTGGTGGAGAACCATCATAATTTTGCCTGGAAAGATCAGTTGGCCGATGGCAGGCAGGTAATTATTCATCGTAAAGGAGCTACACCCGCCCACAAAGGTGAATTTGGCATTATTCCAGGAAGCATGACTGCCCCGGCTTATCTGGTATCCGGTAAAGGTGCAAATGGTGCATTATACTCCGCATCACATGGTGCAGGTCGTGCAATGAGCAGGCAAAAAGCCAAAGACAGTATGACGGTGTCTGCCATGAAAAAGCTGCTGGCTAGTGCAGGAGTTACTCTATTAGGCGGCACAGTGGAAGAAAATCCATCTGCGTATAAGGATATTGAAACGGTAATTGCTGCTCAACGTGATCTGGTTAGCATTGAAGGGAAATTCTATCCCAGTATTGTCAGGATGAATAAGGAGTAAAGATGCATCCTATTCATGCAGTTTGTGAGTTTTCATATATTCACAGCTTGAGTACAGTTGCTGAAGCAGAGTTTGATTTTTTCCTGTAGTAAAATAAAGGTCTCTGAGAATATCTTAGAGGCCTTTGTTTTTGTGCAAAAGCCATCAAAACGAAATGTTGGTGCTTATGGAGCTGATCAAATAAAACCTACTTTTTATCAATCAGCTTACTATTAACCGCGACAGCCAATACGTGGTCCCTGTAGCTCCGGCTTAAAGGGATACGAAAAGATTGAATAAATATCTCATTACCTTCTATACTTTCGATCTGTCGTAAAGAAACCATGTACGACTTATGCACCCGCATGAACAGGCTGCTGTCAAAGTTTAATTCCAGATTCTTAAGATTGGTCAGGGTGGTATATTTTCCCTTTTTTGTGATGATATTTACATAATTCTGCATGCTTTCAAGATAAAGCACATCATCAAAGAATATCTTTTCATATTTATTGCCACAGCGGATAAAAAAGTAATCTTCCAACTGTGCGGATTGTTCTTTTTTTCCGGCGACAGAAAAATTCAGGAAACGCTGGTAGTCCCTTGCTTTAGTAGCTGACATCAAAAACCGGTCAAACGTAATAGGTTTCAACAGATAATCCAATACATTCAATTGAAAACCTTCAAGGGCAAAATTGGGGTATGCCGTTGTAAGTATCACCATGTGTGGGTTTTTAGTAATCCGTAAGAAATCCAGTCCGCTCATTTTAGGCATCTGGATGTCCAGAAAGATCAGGTCTACCGATCTTGTTTCCAACAGTTGGATCAGCTGAAGTGGGTTTTCACAGGTACCATTGAGTTCAAGAAAGTCTACATCTTCTACAAAATCGGTCAGGCCTTCTCTTGCCAGTGGTTCGTCATCTACAATTACACAGTTTATCATCTATTTTAATATATTATTTCAGGTACAGGAGATAAGGCCAGTTCTTTCAACGCCAGTTGCAAACTAACTGAATATCGGGCATTAGTCCGTTTAATTGTAAGCAAATACTGTCCGGGATAAACCAGGTCAAGTCTTCTCTGTACATTTTTTAATCCAATACCACCAACGTCATTGTTTACCCCTTCACCTGTAGTGTTGCTAACTGTCATGTCCAGCAGATGTTGATTGAGGGAGATGTGGATATCTATACTTCCGGCAGCATCCGTATCTCTGGAAACATGCTTAAATGCATTCTCCACAAAAGTCATGAGGATAAAAGGTGCTATCCCTAAGTGGTCAGCATAAAAATCATCAACATAGAAAGTTACTTGCAAAGTATGACTTTGGCGTAGCTTTTCCAGGTCGATGAAGTTTTTCAGGTAACCAATCTCCTTGCTCAGAGAGATTTGCAGGTCGTTACAGTCGTATAACTGGTGACGCAGTAAGTCAGAAAACTTAGCCAAAGCCGACGAAGCCAAATCAGGGTTTTTACGGATCAGGATAAATATAGAATTGATGCTGTTAAATAGAAAATGCGGATTAAACTGATGTTTCAAAAACTTCAGTTCGGTCTCCAGTTTCTCCTTTTCAAGTTGTTCCTGCCTGCGTTCCTCCTGCATCCTGTTTTTCAGGAATTTGATCGTCATGGCAAGGCTCATGCTGGCAACGGCCGAAGGCAGGGCATAACCCAGAAAATAGTAAAAGCAGTTAGAACCACTGCCATAAAGTTCACTGAGTGTTTTACCCGTAAGTGCGGAACTTGCATAATAACCGGCTACTATCAGCAGTGCGGTAATCAAAACTGTCAATGCCAGCGCACTAAAATAAGCGGAATACCTTTTTTTCGCCAGGTAACCTGGAATCAGCACATACAGGTTAAAATAAACTGCGAGGGCCTCAAATACAACATAAAACAGGTATTTCAAGCTATAGGGAAGGAATACAATATTGGCTGCGGCCTTATAAGGGTTACCAAAAGCAACTGTTAACCACAGGTAGTGGTACAGGCACCAAAAAGGTATATGATAGAATTTGTATCTGAAAAACCAGTGCTGTTCCGGTCCGTCATTCCATAAATTGTTCATACTGAATACCATTGAATAAATTTAAGCTATTTATATTCTTGATGTACAGACTATTTACGAACGGTGGCGAATTATTGATGATTGACGCGCGGCGAAGGTTAAGCTGTTCATTTGTTGTTCATCAATTAAACCTGCCCGGTCATCAAACAGATTTTTACTAGTATTTTCTGACAGATTTCTTTGTATTAAAAATCGCAAAGAATTTTATCATGTCAAAGAAATTAACGTTGTTATTTATCCTGCTTGGACTAATCCGTTATACATCTGCTCAGCAGGTAGTATCAGGAAACGTGACCGATTCTACAGGAAAGCCGATATTGTATGCCACGGCATCTTTACTAAAAGCTGCGGACAGTACTTTAGTCCGCTCCTCCCTCACGGGCGAAGAAGGTTTATATCAATTGGACAGTATTGTACCAGGAAGATACCTTTTACGATTATATAGCATCGGCTACCAGCCACAATATACGCCTGTATTTGAGTTGTTGCTGAACCGCCTGCCAAAAATTATCGACACGCAGATTTTGCACGAAAACAGTAAGCCGCTCAATGAAGTCGTCATTCGCGGCGACAGGCGGCAGGTCCGGCAACGGGCAGATGGTACAGTGGTTAATGTAGAAAACAGCCTGATCAGCAAAGGAAGCTCGGTCCTTGAGGTATTAGAGCGTTCGCCGGGTGTGATAATTGACCATCAGAATAATGGAATTATGTTAAACGGTAAAAATGGGGTGATGGTAATGTTAAACGGCAAGCCTATGCGGATGGCTTTAGACCAGGTGGTAAGGATGCTTGGTGGGATGAACGCAAACGATATTGCCAAAGTAGAATTACTCACCAGTCCTTCAGTGGCATACGACGCAGAAGGAAGCGCCGGACTGATCAATATAGTCACAAAAAAAAGCAGCATTGAGGGAACTAACGGGTCGGTCTCGCTAACCGCTGGTTATGGTTACGGGGAGAAAACGACAGGCAGTTTAAGCCTCAACCACAACACAGAAAGAACTAATCTGTATGGTTCTTACAACTATTCACGCGATAAAGCATATAGCGATTTCCATGCGATAGGAACAGAACAGGAACCGTTACTTGGGGGAATGGCATCCTCCGATTTCTTAGGCACAGACAAGCTTCTGTTTAACAATCACCAGGTCGGGGCCGGCATAGATTTAAAATTGAACAAAAGTTTAATGATCGGTGGTAGCATAAATTACAATAACAGCAATACCACGGTCCACACGGTTAACAAAGGCACATACCTCGTCGGGCAGGACAATATTTACAACCTGAATGCTTCGGTAAATGGTGTGAATCACTGGCGTAACCTAACCTCGGGTATTTATGCAGAACAGCAATTTAAAAAAGGCGACAAAGTCTCATTGAACATCGATTACATTAATTATAAAAATAATTATCCTATCGATGTACAAAGTTCCTTCCTTGACCAAAACGGCAATCAGGCAGGTAGCAATGATACCCTTTTCTCCCCGCTATCAAGGGGCTTATCCAACACACTGATCCGTATCTGGTCGCCTAAATTCGATTATACCAGGCAATTGAGCGATAAAATCGGCCTGGAAACAGGCTTGAAGGGAACACAAACCCGAACAAATAGTATTTCGGCAATTCAAAGTCTGGTTAATGAAGATTATGTAAGCCGATCCGCAGCTATGAATAATATCCTGATGAAAGAGCAGATCGGAGCTGTATATGGTTCACTTAAAGTAATACTCAATAGCAGCACAGAAATTGTTGGCGGTCTTCGTTATGAATATTCAGACACACGAATGGATGATCCTTTAGCGGGCCTTACTATTGCTGACCGCCACCTGGGAGTTTGGTTTCCCAATTTGCAGTTTTCAGGAAAACTGAATACAGATGTAGAATGGCTTTTGTCCTATTCCAAAAGGATCAGCAGGCCGTCCTATAGTGACCTTGCTTCCTATATCACCTATAATGGCCCTGGTTCGGTCAATACCGGTAATCCCTTATTAAAACCAACCATCACCAATAATCTCAAACTGGGTTATATTGACCACGGGTATGCATTCTCTGTTTTATTGAGCCGGGATAAACATCCTATCGCCCGTCACCAGATCGTGTACACTGCCGATAAACAGCAAATGGCCGTGTCCCCTCAAAATCTGATTTTTCAGGACAACCTTACTTTTCAGGCCAACATTCCGTTATCACCTGCCCGTTGGTGGACTATGAATTATAACCTGAATGCCGGTTGGCACCGATTTAAACTCGATTACACACCAGAACCTGCAAGTAAAACCTATTTTAGTTCCAACCTAAATACCAGCAACGTTTTTAGATTGCCGGCAGATATTTCGATAGAACTTTCAGGGTATTATAATTCTGGATTTTACAACGGTTCTAAAAAGGTAGATGGTTATGGAGTGTTAAATGCGGGCATCAGGAAGACATTAAAAAAGGATGGTGGAACATTCCAGGTTTCCTTTGTAGATGTCTTGCAGACAGGTACCATCACGAGTTATTTTGGCGCCTTGACAGCTGAGGCCTTCGAATTAAAATCACATGTGGATTTCCATCCTGAATCAAGTAAGTATTTGATCGTTAAAATGTCTTATACAAAATCATTTGGTTCCGCCACAACATCGCATCAGCGTAAAAGAGGAAAAGCTGCGGCTGATGAAATTGAAAGGATTACGCCCTAAGAGCGCAATCCCTCAGGGTTTATGATTCTTTTTTATCTGCAACATAGTTTTCTACAGTCCCAAACCAAAGAACCAGTATAAACACTGTTGAAAACACTTTCCCTGTCGGCAGAGATAAAACACAAATAGGTCTCTATGTTCATTTTTCCGGAAAAAGTCGGCAAAGGCATGATCTGTCTTTCTTCTCCCCGGTAGGCACCCTGAAAAATTTTAAATGCCTGTAAAGTTTCAGGAAGGTAAGCAACGCACATGATCTGGTCGTCCTTTTCACAACCTTCTGTATCCAGGTCAGCTTCCCAGTAAAATGAATCTGGTTATCTGTCAGACTTACCTGAGGATTTAAGGGAACAGGAATATCTCCAATGGAGAGGATCACTTTTTTGAAATCTACCGCTAAATTCGGGTAATCACCACCAATAGCCTCACGTTTGTTTACTGAACTGGCGAGATTATAGGCGCTCCAACCTGGATCTTTCGGACTGTTTTTCATACTGATTTTAACGAAATCCTTTACCGGATGAAGTAAAAATGTGGTAAGAGCGGTGCCCATTTGATTGGCCAACTGCGCGTCTGAAAATCTTGTGGGTGGTGTAATTGAGTATTTATTAAACGTTTTCTGCCTGATACGGTGTGAACTGAGCGCCAATAATTATACAGGCTGCTTTGATTAGGTAAACGAATGAATAAAGTGAACGGTCAGTTTTATGTGGAGTTTATCTACCTTCAATCTCCGGTAAATTTTTAAGACCAACTATAGCCTTTATTAACCCTCTGAAGTGACCAGATTTCCTAAACCAGCAAATGAGAAAGATCGTATCCGGGCATTGCATAAGTATGCAATATTGGATTCATTGCACGAAGACGAATTTGATAGGATTACAGAACTCGCTGCGCTAATTTGCGATACACCTATTTCATTGGTTTCTCTCATTGATGATGACAGGCAATGGTTCAAATCTGTGGTTGGCCTTGATATCACAGAAACCCGGCGCGACTTATCTTTTTGCCAGTATACCATTATGGATACGGGAATATTCGAAATTAACGATGCTACCCAGGATATTCGCTTTATGGATTGTGAAATGGTGACCAATGAACCGGGGATCATCTTTTATGCTGCATATCCCTTGATTGATCCAAATGGATATGCCCTGGGGACGCTGGTAGTTTGTGATCATCAGCCAGGTAAGTTAACTGAAAAGCAGAAAAAGGGATTGAAATTGCTAACCGATGAGGTAACTGCTCTGATTGTAGAAAAGAGAGAAAAGGAAGAACTGAAACATTTCGAAAAGATTTTCATGTTGTCAGATGATCTCATCTGTATCAATAATGCTGAAGGTGCCTTTACTAAAGTTAATCCTGCCTTTAAAAAACTTTTAGGCTGGGATACCGACTTTTTGCTGCATACCTCGGTTTTCGACCTTATTCACCCAGACGACCTTGGAGATACCAGGGACGAAATCAGGCAGCTTGCCGTGGGCGAAAAAACGATCAACTATACGCACAGGTTTCGTACCAGTGAAGGTCATTATAAAACTATACAATGGACAATAACCCCGGAAATTTCTACAGGAAACCGTTTTGCCATCGGGCGCGATATTAGCAACATTGTACACCAGCGGGAAGAGCTGGAGGTGGCAAAATTGCAGGCGGAACAGGCCAACATTGCGAAATCTGAATTTCTTGCCAATATGAGCCATGAAATCCGTACGCCGCTCAATGGCGTGATTGGATTTACCGACCTGGTATTGAAAACTGATATGAATGCCATTCAGCAACAATATCTGTCCGTTGTTAACCAGTCGGCCAATTCCCTGCTGGAAATTATCAATGATATCCTTGACTTTTCAAAAATCGAGGCTGGAAAGCTGGAAATGGATATCGGCAAATATGATATTTATGAAATGGCAAGGCAGGCTACAGAGATAGTTACTTATCCCGTTCAGGAGAAGGGACTGAAGATGATCTTAAATATACCGGATGATCTTCCAAGGTTTATCTGGACCGATGCCGTGCGTATGAAACAGATTTTGGTTAATTTGCTAGGAAACGCGGCAAAATTCACGGAGAAAGGATCTATTGAACTCAAAATAATGGTGCTTGCCATTAATGGCGACGAAGCTTTGTTGCGAATTGGTGTTAAGGATACTGGGATTGGAATAGGGGAAGACATGCAGGAGAAAATCTTCGAAGCCTTTGCACAGGAAGATGTATCCATTACAAAGAAGTATGGGGGAACTGGATTAGGCCTAACTATTTCCAATAAGCTGCTGGCATTGATGGGAAGCCATCTGCAATTGAAGAGTATTGCAGGATCGGGCAGCTTCTTCTACTTTGATGTCAATTTTAAAACTGAAGGTGGCGACCCTGCGCCCGAACACCTGCACAGTATAAAAAATGGTGCGTCGGTGATTACGCCATCCAGTGAATTACTGATCCTCATTGCAGAAGATAATCCGATTAATATGTCGCTAACCAAAATTGTGCTGAAAAGGATTGTCCCGGAGGCCACATTGATAGAGGCTGTAAATGGGAGCGAAGCACTGAATTATTGCAAAAAAAAGTTCCCTGATTTGATCTTAATGGACATACAAATGCCTGATATGAACGGTTATGAAGCTACAACCCGGATCAGGGCGCTGGAAATCAATAGTCATGTACCCATCATTGCAGTCACCGCCAGTTGCCTGCAAAGCGATAACAGGCGCTGCCTTGACGCCGGTATGGATGACGTGATTATCAAGCCATTTATAGAGGAAACCGTCGCGGCAGCTATTGATAAATGGATTTTTCATGAGCAATAAGGACTGCGTCCCTGATTATTTCCTATTCTGGTCAAATTGTAATAATACTTCTGTAGCTTACAAAAGCATTGGTGTTTTAATTACCATAGAATATTTTTACAAAAGAGTAAGAAATTTAGTATAATTAATCATCGGCATCAGCTATGTTTATATTGCGAGGAATGGCAAAATTGCCGCTGTCTATTTTGTATGTACTGTCAGGCTTTGTGGCGTTTATTGCTTTTTACCTGATTAAGTACCGCTACAAGGTGGTCCAATCCAATCTAAAGCGTTCTTTTCCTGAAAAAACGGAAAAGGAAATCCTTAAACTGACCCGGAAATTCTATTTAAACCTGACCGACTGGCTGGTGGAGACCTTGAAAGCCTCTGTGATGAGCCCTGCCCAGCTGCAAAAGCGGGTAACGTTTTTGAACACTGAAATTCTTGATAACTACCTGAGAGATGGAAAATCGGTAGTTATCATGGCTACTCATCAATTTAATTGGGAATGGATGTTACTTGCAGGGTGCCTGCAGTTTAAAACACCGATAGATGCAATTTATATGCCCGTTAGCAACAAGAAGGTGGAGGAGTTTGTACTGAAAGTCCGCTCCAGGTTTGGCGGTGCACCAATACCGAAAGATGAAACCCTGCCAACGGTGGTAAAACGCATTAAAGAACAACGAATTATAGCCTTGGTGGCCGATCAGATTCCTGCAAAGGATAACCAGAACAAATACTGGACAACTTTCCTGCACCAGGATACTGCTTTTTATATGGGTGCAGAGTCATTGCCTAAAATTACCAAGCTCCCAGTGGTTTTCATGGCGATACGTAAGGTAAAAAGGGGCTATTACGAAGTTACGCTTGAAAAAATAGCTGAGCCACCATATGAATATCAGGCAGAAGAAATATTGCCTGTGTACGTGCGGAAGACCGAAAAGTTAATTAGTTCCGATCCCGCCGGCTGGTTGTGGAGCCACCGCCGCTGGAAATACCAGCGGGGGGCTTATGAATAACGTTATCCTTTGCTGCGAAGGAATGCCGCCAGCTGATTTAGCGTAGGGTAATCAAACATATCGGTGATCTCCAGTTTGCCCGGCCATTTTTCGTCAATACGCTGGTACAGCTGCGCAAGCATCAGAGAAGTTGTGCCCAGTTCAAATATATTATCGTCCGGCTGGATGTTCTTGTCTGGCAAGAGTTCATCGCAAATGCTTTGCAGTGTTTGTTCAATAGTGTTCACTTCAAGCGTTTCATTGTTTTCCACCAGCTTTCGTGCCTGGGCACTAAGTTCTTCGATGATGCTGTTATATTCTCCGTCCAGATACCTGTTCCCCAAGAGGTACCGTTGTATTTTTCCGCTTGTGGTTTTCGGTAATTTAGGTACTGGAATTACTTCAGCCACATCTATTCCTGCAGATTCATTTACGGTCTTTTTTATAGAAGAAACTTTGGGATAGAAATCTGCCGCTGGTCCCTTATGAAGTACAAATAAGATAATCTGATCCTGAACATCATGGGGCCTGCGTACGCCGCAGGCGGCAATTTTTCCTTTTTCAATATCCAGGCGTTCTTCTGCAATGATCTCTATATCATGCGGGTAATAGTTTTGGCCATTGATAAATATGATATCCTTTTCCCTGCCCGTAACGATCAGTTCAGCTTTGGTATTCAAAAATCCAAGATCGCCGGTGTTTAACCAGCCATCCTTAATCATTTCTGCATTGAGTTGCGGAAGGTTGAGGTATCCTTTGGTAACGTTATCTCCTTTAATTTCAATTTTACCAATTGTTTGAGCTGGCAAAACCTGGTGATCTGCTGCGGTAATACGTATCTCACAGCCCTTCACCGCTTTGCCTTCTACTACGAAAAGCACTCCGTTTTCATCAGGTATTACCTGCGTTCCGGTAGAAAGGCCATTGCGGCTCAGCGTCACATATTTCAAAGGTTTTCCGGCTTCGGGAAAGGCCACTGCAAGGCTGGCTTCTGCAAGACCGTATACGGTAAACATGGTTTCGGGTTTGAGGCCGTAGGCATGAAAAGTTTTCAGGAACTGTTGCACCAGCGGTACTGAGATGGGTTCAGCACCATTAAAGATTAACCTGATATTTGACAAATTGATTTGGCCTTCTTTGGCGGCCGACCATGCGTTGAGGCAATGCTGGTATCCAAAGTTTGGCGAGCAGGTAACTGTGATTTGCTGCCGACTAATTTTATGGAGCCAAAGCAGAGGGCGCCGGATGAACAAGTCCGTCGGCATCAGATATTGGTTGATTCCGAAAAAAAGCGGTGTCAAGTGAAATCCGATCAGGCCCATATCATGGCTGAGTGGCATCCAGCTGAAGGTAGTGTCATTGCTGCTCATTCTCATACCTTCACCTATGCCAATAATATTGCTGATCAGGTTTTTGTGTGTCAGCACCACGCCCTTGGGATCACTTGTGGTACCTGAAGAAAATTGTATAAAGGCAGTCTGGTTTTCATCAGCCTCTTCCATTTTGCCCAATGCAGTAAACGTAGGGATTTCTTCTATCACCAGCAATCGTGTTTTCAATACTGCCCATTCCTGGTCCAGACCATTTTTTTCCGCAAACTTCTCCAGGCGTAAAACATTCGGCTGGTCTACCATAATCCATGGGCGCTTGAGCTGTCTCAGAATACGGAACAACTTCCATTTGTGTTCGTCGGAGATGCCGAAAGATACCGGTACAGCGATTATACCGCCTAAAACAGCAGCCCAGAAACCCTCAATGAAGGCTTCATTGCGCTGCGTAATCAGAACCAGTTCATCTCCTTTACTGGCACCGGAGTTTTGCAGGTGGTGCAGGAGACCAAGGGCCCTTGTACGAAGTTCCGCATAAGTAATACTACGGCTTTCGTGTTCAGCTTTGATAAAATGAATGGCTGAGGAAGAATTTATATGCTGGTTGAGTGCTGCGGTAAGTGTAAGTGGCTGCTTCATTACAAGCAAATTTAACCAAACTGCTTTTTTAGAAAAACACGTATAACAGTATAATTGAGCATGTTTATGTCAAATTATCAGGATATAGAAATGATAATCTGACATAAAAAAGCCGGCTTAATGAAGGTGATGAAGAATGATCATTCTTCATCACCTTCATTAAGCCGGCTGCAAGCCTACTCTTATATCCATGTTACAATCGAACCATTGCTGGTAAATATTTGGCGATCAGGTCTTCATAATAAGGTTTCAGTTCTGAAACTACCGGTGGCTTTGGACTCTTCGAATACAAGTCGTACGGGTTGAATTTATCCACCCATTTGAACATTTCCTGATCATGCGCATTCAGCAGGTGATCGTATGAATGTTCACGGTGCTGCGAATAAAAGGAGTGATAACGGATCATGTACAAAGCTTCTTCCGGAAGATAATCTTTTGTGATATGGTACAGATATTCATCGTGTCCCCATGACATATGTATGTTATCCAATCCGCACTGATGTGTGTATACACCATATTTTGTATTGTAACGTTCATCTGTACTGTCTGGATTATCTGCGAAAAATTCAGGGTAAACAATCTTATCCGAAAACTTACATCCTACTGGAAATGAGTCGCCTACAACGTTCCACTGTGGTTCACCAAACAGGCATAATACTTTACCCAGGTCATGGATAAAACCAGTAAGTACAAACCAATCCGGATGCCCGTCTGCGCGGATAGCCTCCGCAGTTTGCAGCAGGTGCTGAAGCTGGTCGAGCGAAATATCCGGATCAGAATCGTCGATCAGTGTATTGAGGTATTCCATTGCCGTCCACCAGGGCATTTCCTTTTTATCAAACTTGAGGAAGTTATCCTTTTTAGCAAGGACATTGCCGTAGGTCTGGTATTTATGGTTCAGGCGATAGAATTCCCGCACCGCATCGATTTCAGGGCTATCGTAATTTCTAAATTCTTCTTTACTTTTGGCAGGGGTACCTGGTTCAGGGTACCGCTTTAAAACGTCATCTTCCCAATCCTCTATGCTAGACAAGGGAGAAATTTCCTCTTTGCTTAACTCTTTCATAAAATTTAGTGTTATCGTTAAAAAATCAATTAATTACTTACCAAAACACGGTATATAATGCTGCAAGTATGCCGCAAATAATTACCGAGGCCACCATAAATGAGGGACTTACTTTAAACATTTTTGTATCTATCTCCAATCCCTGCGGATTGTCTTTACTTTTCGGATCAGTGAGCGTGATGATGGTCATTACCGCAATAATAATGCAGAATACCCATGACATACGGTTTAAAAACGGAATTGGCTCAATTGCTCCCTGAGTAATTTCAGGAAGGAACTTAAAAAAGGTAGACAACGGGATAGTGAGCAATGCTGCTGTTAACGCTGCCCTCGAAGTAGTCCTTTTCCAGAAGAAACCAAGTAAAAAGATGGCAAATACACCTGGTGATATGAACCCTACGTACTCCTGTATAAACTGGTACACCTGGTCAAAACTGCGCAGGGCAGGGGCAATGACAATCGCGATCAGCGAGGCCAGAACTACCGACCAGCGTCCTACGGTGACCATTTTTTTCTCAGAGGCTTCTTTGTTAATAAACTTTTTATAGATATCCAGGGTGAAGATGGTAGCTATACTATTACACTTTCCGGCCAATGAAGCTACTATTGCTGCAGTAAGTGCGGCAAATGCCAGTCCTTTGATACCTGTTGGTAGTAAGTTCATCAGTACCGGATAGGCGTGATCAGGTTTTACTGTTCCAGAGGCGTCTACCATTTCCTGACGGAAGTAACCGTGCTGGTACAGTACGTAGGCACATATACCCGGGATGACCACGATCAGTGGAATCAGTAGTTTAAGGAAGGCCGCGAACAACAATCCACTGCGACCCGTTTTTAAATCTGCACCCAATGCACGCTGCACAATGTATTGGTTACAGCCCCAGTAATTGAGGTTATTGATCCATAAACCACCAACTAATACAGCCAGTCCGGGCAGTTCACTGTAAAACTTATCTCCCTTTGAAAAGATCATGTGGAAGTGATCGCTGGCTTCAGTCCTCAGTACAGGAAGGGCACCTAAAACCGTGTTTATACTTAGTTTATCTGAAACCATATCCAGTGCCATATAACAGGTAATTAGTCCGCCCGCAACCAGGACAAACACCTGGATCACATCTGTATATCCAATCACCTTCATACCGCCAAGGGTAATAATGGTTGAAAATACTGCCAGGGCCAATACGCAGATGTTGAATGGAATTCCGGTGATGGTTTCTATGGCAATTGCGCCTAAGAAGAATATTGAGGTAAGGTTTACAAATACATAAACCAGCAACCAGAAAACTGCCATTAATGTACTTACTGTATTATTGTACCTGCCGGAAAGAAACTGCGGCATGGTATAAATCTTGTTTTTGAGATAGATAGGCAGAAAAAATACAGCCACAATAATCAGTGTGGCAGCGGCCATCCATTCATAACTTGCAATGGCAAGGCCCATAGCGAATCCGGAACCGGACATGCCGATGAAATGTTCTGCAGAGATATTTGAGGCAATGATAGAGGCACCAATGGCCCACCAGGTAAGGGAACCTTCGGCCAGGAAATAGTCTTTGGTGCTCGAGCCCGAAGTTCTTTTCTGACGGTAAACCCAATATCCATATCCTGCCACGATGATAAAATAAATTAAAAAGACAATGTAATCGTATGGTGCTAAATGATTCATGTAAAGGCGTGTAAACAGCTGCCTGATAAATTTCAGGCAGCTGTATTAATTCAATACTTAATTATAAACAAAGATGAGGATTCATCATAGTATTGTATAGAATTAATTATAGCCAGGATTTTGCACCAGTTTAGGGTTCAATTGCATTTCAGCTCTTGGCACCGGGAATATCCGGTGATTAGGGTCTACATCTGTTTTGATGCTGTAAGTTCTTTCAAATAGTCCGTAACGGATCAGGTCATTTCTGCGCCAGCCTTCCATTGGGAACTCCCTGCCACGTTCATCAAGGATATCATTTAATGTAACTGCTGCTACAGGAGCGGCTTTGGCCCTTGCCCTTACCTGGTTTACTAAGCTAACTGGCGTATGGCCTAATGTAGGTGTAGCACCACGTAAAATAGCTTCTGCTTTTTCCAGCAGTACATCAGCGTACCTGAACATAGGCACGTCATTTCCTTGGTCACGCACAGGGCTCAAACTATCAGGATAGAATTTAATATTGCGGGCTCCTTCCTCATTTGCCAGTTCATCGTTTCCAACGTCAAAAGTGGCTACGTTTCTAAAAATAATGTCTGGTGTAAATTCCAGCTGGTGCTGTACAACAGCCGTTGGGCTAGGGCCACTATACGCATCACTCAAGCCTTTATTGGTAGTAGTTACAATGATTGGTGAACCATCATTTAAAAACTGTTTACCTATCAGGTATTGTTTTTTCCTTATATCATTTGCATCATTGTACAGTGCAATAAATGTTGGCAAGGTATACATCGGTCCTGCAGGGGTATATGGCATTTTGTATTTGGTTTGCAATGCAGGGTGCATGGTAAAACGTGCATAAGTCATGCCCAATGCATTTAAACCATCATAAGGAACAGCAAAGATAAAGTCCTTAGGAGCGGTAGACGTATTGTTTGGTTTGAACATGGCTAAATAGTCGGCAGTAAGTTCATATTGTCCGCCAGAAATGATATTGTCGCACATGGTTACCGCATCCTGCCATCTGGCGGTGCCGGTGTAGTACTGTGCATTCAGGTACATTTTTGCAAGTATAGCATAAGCTAGGTATTTCGTTGGCCTGCCATAAGTCGATGAACCCGTAGTAGCACTCAAGTTAGGTATTTGAGCCAGCAATTCCGTCTCGATAAAAGAAAAGATTTGTGCACGGGGTTTTGTGGCCAAATCTGCCGTTGGATCGGCGAAAACTGTAGTAAGAGGCACGTTACCGAACAGGTCCATCATATAAAAGTAACAGAGCGCCCGCATAGTTTTAACTTCAGCAAGTGTTTGTACTTTAGCAGGGCTTTCAGGAGCGCTGGCAAATATGTTCAGCACCTGGTTACATTGGCCTATAGTTCCAAATCCCCAGGACCAGCAGGCACCTACGTTACCATTATCGGCGTTGTAGGTATGAAGAAACAGCTGAGCATATGTTGCGCCGTCATACCAGTTTCCGCCACGTGCTACCAATACGTTTTCATCTGCACTCAGGTTTTGTACAAACCAGTAAGGGCGGCCTGGGGCAGTATAAAATGACGTGTAAATTGGTCCTGTTGCCTGTAGAAACTGCGCTGCGTTAGTTGGGAAGTTATCGGGAGTTAATGCTGAACCCGGTACAGTGTCAAGCTTTGTACAGCCCGTAAGTGATGTAGCTGCTGCCAGTAAAACCAGCAGGTTGGATTTTATATATTTTTTTAAATAATTCATGTCGATTGATTTTGAGGGTTATTATAAATCTAATTGCAGGCCTGCAAGGAAACTGCGGGTTCTAGGATAGAAGTTATTACTATCTACACCAATGAACTGTCCGCTTTGCTGGTTATTTACATTTAAACTCAATTCCGGGTCAACGCCTCTGTAGTTTGTGATGGTGAGTAAGTTAGTGCCGGTTAGGTAGACGCGAAGACTTTTCACATAGTTTCCAGCTATTTTAAATTTGTAGGCTAGTGTAGCATTACTCAATCTAATGAAATCGCCATCTTCCAGATATTTTGTTGAGTACCGGTTAGCATTAATATCAGTTACCGGCTCGCTCAGTGTGAGGGTAGGAATACCATGCGTTGATGCCTGTGCCGGAGTATTAAAACTTGCCAGTGATGCATTCATGATTTTATTTCCACCTTGTCCGCGGAAAAAGAAGTTCAGCGTCCATTTTTTGTAACTGAAATCATTGCCCCATCCAAAGATATAAGTCGGCTGTGCATTCCCCGCATAGGTCTGATCACTACTAACCGGGGTAGTAGTTGGTTGTCCGTTGGCACCTTGAAATGTAGATACGCCATTGACAACACCTAAATATTTAAGTGTGTAAAATTCTCCCAATGGGTATCCGGCTTCGATAATTGAAACCCTGATTCCGCTCTGACCTGGTCCTTCAGGACCGCCTGTATAAATTTTTGATATATTATCACCCAAGGAAACAATCCTGTTTTTATTAAAAGATATGTTACCATAAGTGCCCCATGTGAAGTTCTCAGTTTTCACAGGTGTACCATTTAAACTGATCTCTACACCTTTATTAGACATGCTGCCTACGTTTGAAATAGTGGTTGATACGTAGTTGTTGATCAGTGAAACAGGTCTTGGATAGATCATATCCGTTGTTTTTTTGTTGTAGACATCAACTGAACCGCCTAATCTTCCTTTTAACAGCGAGAAATCGATACCGGCGTTAGTAGTGGCAGTACTTTCCCATTTCAAATCAGGATTGGGATTTTGCGATACACCAATTGCACCGATATAAGATCCACCAGTATAAAAACTTCCCTTAGTATCGTATAGTGTTAACGGGGTATATGAAGAGAAACCTAGTGCATTTCCTGTTTTACCATAACCTACACGTACCTTCAGGTCGTCAAACAGACTTTGAGATTTCATAAAATTTTCATCAATGATACGCCATGCTGCAGAACCGGCAGGGAAGTATCCCCATTGATTGTTTTTACCAAAGGCATTAGAACCGTCACGGCGCAGTGAAGCTTGCAGGATATATTTGCCCATATAGCTATAGTTTACACGGGTATAGAAGGAAATCAGCTTTAACGTTTCTTCTCTTGTTGTTCCAAAATCTGCGCGGTTTCCCGTTTGATAACCTAAACCAAGATTATTTGATCCTGTAGCATCACCAGGAAAATTTTGTGCTACAGACTGGAATCCGTCACCTGAGTTGGTCTCATCATACGAATATCCTAACAGTGCTTTGAAGTCGTGTTTATCGTTCCATTTATAATCATACGTTAAATAATGCTCCATTAACTTTTTGGTGTCCTCATAAGTAGAGCGGATGGCTTTTCCTCCAAGGTTAGGAGCTAATTCAGATGCCTGATTGTAGTATGTACTATTATCCGTTTTTCTCGATTGATAGGCGATATTCAAATTGTATACAATGCCAAACGGTAACTGTAACTCAGCTCTGGTATTGGCGAGCATTAGGTTAACTTTTTGTCTATACGTATCATTAGTGATTAGTCCGACAGGATTGTAACCGAGTTGTAAAGTAGGGTCGTTGTATAATGTTCCGTTTGCATTGTAAATCTGGCGCGTAGGTAAATACTGTACTACAGATTTAAACAAACCTGGGTTTCTTCCATCAGCAGTGGCTAAGGGTATATCATCAACAATCAGGTTAGAATTGGTTACAGAGTTACTTAGTGAGAAGTCGAGTTTTAACTTATCATTTAATGTTTTTTGAGATAAGTTTAAACGTCCGATATATCTTTTCAGGTCGCTTCCTTTCACGATACCCTGATCGCTCAGGTAATTGACACTACCGCCAAAAATGGTTTTATCAGTACCGCCGCCAAAAGATAAATTGTGGTTTTGTGCATAACCATTGTCGCGCTGTACAGCTTTTTGCCAGTCGGTATCACCACCATTATCATTTGCAGGAGTGAAAGATAGTCCGTTTGCCTGTACATAAGCTCTTTGCTGAGCGGCTGTTGCTACTTCAAATTGATTAGCTACTGATTTCACAGATCCATACGCATCGTAAGTCATTCTCAATTGGCCCGATCTTCCTTTTTTGGTAGTTACAATGATTACCCCGTTTGTAGCTCTTGTACCATATATAGCAGCAGCGGATGCATCCTTTAATACGTCGATAGACGCAATGTCTGATGGCGCCAGCAACTTGAAATCTGCACCCGGTACACCGTCAATAATGTAAAAGGGAACAGAAGCATCACCGCCACGTAGTGAGGAGGGACCACGAAGTGTAACTGAAGGCGTTGAGTTCGGATTACCGTCTCCAGTGATATTCAAACCTGCAACTTTACCTTCAAGTAACTCTGCGGGTGTAGAAACAACCCCTGCATTAAACTGCTCAGCTTTGATTGTAGTAATTGCACTGGTTAGTTCCTTTTTGGTAGTTGTACCGTAACCCACTACCACTACATCGTTTAGCTTATTGCTCACATCGGCAAGACTGACGTTAATAGTAGTTAGTGTACCGACTACAACTTCTTTGGCTTCATAGCCAATGTAACGGAAAATGAGGGTGCTGCCTTTTTCTGCAGAAATGCTGAATACACCATTGGCATCAGTGGTGGTTCCGCGGGTAGTGCCCTTGATCACTACAGTAACAGAGGGAATGGTGGCGCCTTGTGCATCTCTCACAGTACCTTTGATACTGATGTTTTGAGCGGTGGCAGCGTTGTAAGATAGAAGCATGATCAGCCATAAGAGGCAGTGTACCCTTGTTATCTTAGAGAATTTAGGTCTAAGTTTGTTCATACGTTTGGTTTTAATTTGTACTATATTTGGTAATGTAATGCTTATAGGGTGTTTGTATTCTCAAATCTGTGAATAAAAAGTATAATATTTTGTTTTAAATCCAAATATTTACGAATACGTTTTAGTTGATCGCGTTGCCTTAAAAATATACTAACCAAATTTTACAAAAAATGAAGGACAATATTACGATCAAAACTTTGGCTAAAGAGTTGAATATCTCTATCGGTACCGTTTCAAAGGCACTTAGCGACAGTTATGAGATCAGTCTGGATACTAAACAAAAGGTATGGGACCTGGCCAAAAGGTTGAAGTATGAGCGTAACCCTGCAGCGAGCAACCTGCGAAGTCAGAAGACCAAGACCATCGCTGTGATTATTCCTGAGGTAGCCAATAACTTCTTTTCTCTGGCTATAAACGGCATCGAGGAGATCGCCCGGCAGCGTGGATATCATGTATTGATTTATCAAACGCATGAAAATGCGGAACTTGAAATTGCTTTTACGGATAGTCTGCTGAACGGTAGGGTAGATGGTATACTCATCTCGGTATCCAGTGATACGCATAACAATGAGCATTTTACAGATCTGGTAAAAAGAATGCCCACAGTGTTTTTCGACCGTGTATTTGAAGATATTGATGCTGTTAGGATCACTACTGATGATTACGAAAGCGCCTATGAGGCTACCTGTCACCTCATTGACTGTGGTTGTAAAAAGATAGCTTACCTCGGTGCGCTGAATAATTTAAATACAGGTAAACAACGTATGGCCGGATATAAGGATGCGTTGGAGAAACACAGCCTTCCCTTTAACTGTAATTTGATTGTTGATTCTCACAAAGATGAGGCTGAAAATTACGGGCGCATTAAAAAACTGCTGTTGGATGAAAAGCCTGACGCTGTAATTTCTTCCATTGAAGAACTGGCATTGCCATGTTATTATGTATGCAAAGAAATTGGTCTGAATATTCCACGGGATTTGAAAATTATCAGCTTCTCCAATTTGAATACCGCGCCCTTACTAAATCCATCACTGACTACCATTACGCAACCTGCTTTTGAAATGGGCAAGGAAGCTGCGGGTATCTTGTTCAGAATACTGGATAAAAAACATTTGGAAACAAATGATTGCATTACGCTCAAATCTGCGCTGATCAAAAGAGAATCTACTTCTTGTATATAGATATAATTGTATATAGATGTTTGTATATCTATATATACTTGGTAAGCATTTCAAAGACATAAAGATATCAGGTTGTCTTCCTGCTTAAAACTTCAAAGCTCTGATTTTCAATATTTCATATTTAGATGTATTGCTATCTAGATATCTCTATGTATTGATGTAGTTGTGTCAATGAATCTTGGCTTTAGTAAAAAATTGTCGATTTCTTAATATATGTATAAAGATATCCATGTATAATGGTATTATAACATCTAGATATCTTATGTCTGTACCTCCTGCCCATGCAGATTATCGAAACCGTATTCGTAAAAAATTCTGCTTTATTAAGGGCCTGCTTGAATATAATTTATAGTTTAGCCAGCCTTACTCAATTCTGATATGATACTCAAACGCATAAACTACCTTTTTCTATTCTTGCTTATTATTGGTTTCCAGTTGTCGCAAGCTATAGCAGCTGCTCCTGGAAAGGATTTTTATATTACCAGTTATGGTGCAAAGGGAGATGGGAAAACCGATAATGCGAAAGCTATTCAGCAAACTATTGATGCCTGTAACAAGGCTGGCGGAGGAAAAGTAATCATACCTGCGGGACAGGTATTTATGGCCGGGCCGTTCGACCTGAAATCGAATATTGATTTTATCGTCGAAACAAACGCTACTGTGATAGCAAATCCTGACGAAAAGGTATATACGAAAAGCGCCTTTAAGGAAAACAAGGGAGAAGGAACAATCTGGATAGGTGGTGAGAACTTATTGAACGTAACCATTTGCGGCGCCGGTACACTTGATGGCAACGGAGTGTCCTTCATGGGTGCAGAACTTGACGATTCATTTGTGCTGAAGCCATTTAACGTAATCGATCCGCGACCTCACCTGTTAACTATCGTAGGCGGTAAAAATATCAGGATCCGCGATCTGACGATCCGCAATTCGGCTTACTGGACGGTACACCTGATTGGCTGTAATGATGTAGCTATAGATAATATCACATTGTTAAACAACCTGAAGGTGAGGAATAGCGATGGTATAGATCTTGATCACAGCAAAAACGTGAGGATCAGCAATTGTTATATTGAATCGGGTGATGATTGTATCTGTCTGAAAAACAGACGTGAATATGAGGAATTTGGTGCCTGCGAAAATATCTCGGTTAGCAATTGCACCATGACTTCACGCAGTTGCGCGATTAAAATTGGCTCGGAGAACATGGATAGCATCAGTCACGTAGTGATCAATAATTGTATCATCAGGAAAAGTAACCGTGGCATAGGCATCCAGAACCGCGACGAAGGCACTGTTTCGGACGTAATATTTTCTAATATCATTGTCGACTCCCATTTGTTTTCTGATGTTTGGTGGGGAAAGGCGGAACCAATATACGTTACGGCGTATCCAAGGGCTAAAGGAAATAACAAAGATGCAGGATGGCGTTTTCCGAAAGGTGAAACCGAGGGACGTGTTGGTGCCGTAAGCAATATTTTCTTCAGCAATGTTAAATGTGTAAGTGAAAATGGGGTATATGTAGGTGGAGATACGCCGGATAAAGTTTCAGGAATTGTTTTTGACGGGGTTGATATACTGATCAACAAAACTACTGCTATCCCCGGTGGAAATTACGACCGCCGGCCGGCTAATGTAGAGGGTATTCTTAAAGCAAAAACATCGGCCTATTATTTTGAGAAAGCCAATCATATCACCATCAGGAACGGATCGGTAAATTGGGGCGCACAGCGTCCGGATTATTTTGCACATCAGGTTGAGAGCCATGAAGTGGCTGATCTGAAGGTAATTAATTTGGAAGGTACTTCTGCATTTCCAGGGAAAACAGAGGTTATTATCCGCCGATAAACAGAAAACTATTCTGATTGTTAATTTACCGTAAATTATATTTTGTTTTAAAATATGATCGATAACCTGCATGTTAAGATTACAATACGTAAGACGATCTTTATGCCTGTTAGCATTAGTCGCATCATATTGACATCAACAAATGAAAGATAAATAAGTTGTAAGCCAATACCTTGATAAGATCAATTACCACGGTGAGATGCAGCCAACGCTCGCAGTCCTTTTACAACTTCAACAAGCACATTTAATGAACATTCCATTCGAGAACCTGAATGTGTACTACGGCATCAATGTCGATTTAGGGAAACTGTTTGATAAAATTATCCTTAATCAAAGGGGCGGTTTCTGTTATGAGCTCAACTGGCCGTTTCATGAACTGTTGCTGGCGCTAGGCTTTGATGCTAAAGTAGCCTCCGCAAGGGTTTACGACCATAAGAATGGCTACGGCAAAGAATTTGATCACATGGTGATTATTGTCCGCATTGACGGTGAAGAAGAAGTGAAACAGGTATTGCTGGATGTCTTTAAAATAAGAATTTCATCAGAATACCCAATAGGAGTATTAAATCTAAACTAAAAGTCGCTTTTGCGACTTCTAGTTGTAATAGTTTACAAATTATTCCAGTTTATAATCGCATTCCAGACCAATGGGGCGTCATGCAGGTTCTGGTATCTGTGTAATGGATCAAATGAAAAAGCTACTACATGTCCTGATCCTACAGGGACGTTAAAAATAACACCTTCTCCCTGTATCATCTGGTCGTTCTTTACATAACCAGAAAGAACATAAGGCTGGTCTTTTTTAGACGTTTTCTGTACAGTTTTCGCTGGTTTTTTATCCGCCATTCCCATGATAGGGCCATCATACTCAATATCCTCTTTTGGTGTTCCAGTGCCATACTGCAGCACCATCATATCGCGGTTGTAATCGGAAACTTTCATTAACGGTGCTATGCCCCTGAAAATAGGAAATACTTCGGGGAATCCGTAAGTGATAGGGCTGCTGTTTTTCCTAACTTTTACATTAACTACAGACCCGGGATGGAACAGGTCTGTTGAACTTAATTCCTTTAAATCAGAAACAATGCCTGTACCTGCAATCATCAATGCCGAATTGTCAATTGCCACTACTGTTCCGCCTGTTTCAATAAACTGTTTAAGTTTTGCTACCCCATCCAATCCTGGTCCACCCGTCATGTCTGAAGTAGATGCAGGATAACCGTGTGATGGATACTGTGCTGTTTTTGTGAAAGGCATGGGGCCGTATTTTTTATCGATATCGTTGATGAAATCACTTGCTGTTCCTCTCATTCGCGGAATCAGAATCACATCGAATTTGGCTTTTAATCCCCCAGCTTTTAAGTCGTCCTTATCAATTGAAGTATATGGAATACCTTGTTGTTCAAAAGTGAAACGCGACCAGCCCTCGTCCTGCGTATTGGACCAGCTGTGAAATATGGCTACCCTTGGCAGGTTAACCGGGTGTTGTTTTCCGCTGATCGATGAACTGGTGGCCGTGAGGTCGAGGCCAAACTTCTCAGCTATAGATTTCGATTGTGTAACAGTAATCCCTTTGAAAACTACTGTACCTGCCGATAACGTATCGCTGATGCCTGCAATTGATGCTTTAGCATCCAGAATGGAGATCTTCGCATTTTTGTTTTGAGATTTTAGCCAGTACAATGCGGCCAGAACTTTGCCCTGGGCTTTGTAATTTAAAACGTAAGTTGTTCCTTCGCCGTCAGTTTTACCCGTGTATTTTACATCAGCCGTTAATAGTTTAAGATCACTTTTATTATATAGGATAGAATCCTGCGGTTTTACATCCACGCCATAGAGATAACCGAAGGTCCAGGCGATATCATCATGGGGAGGGAACCTGGAATCTTTAGGGAAGTTCTGTTTGGATAACAGCGTAACTGCCAGATTACGGTAAGGCTGATCCAACAGGACTACATAGTCACCGGCTTTACTGCCACTTTCTGCTTTATGCACTTCTACACCATGCAGGCGCAGCTGATTCACCATAAAGGCCGTCATGGCCGGATCATGCTGATCTTTAGGAATGGAATAAGCACGGGGAAATTCTTCTGCGCCTTTTTTAATGCTGTTGATTCCTTTTTTATAAAAGTTATGAAGTAATAAACTTTGGTTGTTGGCGGTATAAGTTAGAGAGGCCAGCACACCCGCTTGCATGAAGTTGATGTTGTTGCGGGATGACCATAAGACTTTTTCTGTAGCGGGATTTGGTCGGTACCATTGTCTGCTGGTGATCGGATCTCCAGCAAGTGCGCTTTTTGAGAGGTCGCGCAGATAAGTATTAGCCCCGGCATTACCAAAGGTTTCGTAAAAACGACCAATACTATTGTGGTTGTTGGCAATCCAGAATAAATAACCTGGGTACCAGCCATCATAATAGGCCCATGTAAAAATGCCTGGCAAGCCTTGGCCTGCCAAAGCAGTCATGTCATTGTGTGCAAAAGTTTCCCACTCGCTGATGATCATTGGATCCGTTGCTTCATTATATGGACCTGTTCCTGTAGAAATATATAATAATGGAACTGATTCGTGAAGGTCATGCATTACCGTAGGATGCCAGTCGAAAAATGTTTTGTTGGCAACTTTAGTCAACTCCTGCGAAATTTGAAAACCATCCCTGTTGTTGTCATGAACCGCATATTTACCCCAGTATGGCGCAGAGCGCATAAATCCGTCATCATATACTTTCCTGGATTTTGTATAGCGGTAGTACCAGTCTACCTGTTTATCCCTGCCATCAGGTTCCGCAACAGGATTGATCACTACAATGATATTATTCAATATGTCTGTGATAGGTTTGGATTTATCGGTAACCAGGCGGTAAGCCAGTTCCATTAACATTTCAGGCGGGCCCATTTCAGGAGAGTGCAAGCCACCGTTGAGATAGTAAACTGGCTTAGAATCAGCAATGATTTGTTCAACATCCTGCGATCCTATCTTTCTCGGATCTGCTAGCAGGGCCAGTTGTTTTTTATAGTGGTCCAGCTTGCCTATCGTACTTTCGTTGGCAATAATTACCAGCTGGAAGGGGCGACCTTCTTCTGAAGTTCCTATTTGCTGTACTTTGATTTGAGAAGAAGTTTTTTCAAGGGCTTTGTAATAAGCGTAAATTTCTGTAGTGCGGTGTTCTACACCAGGGGCACCAATAATGTCCCCAAAATGCTTACGGGGAGAGGGGATCTTTGGATCTTCGGGCAGGTTGAGCACCGATGAGGGGAGGAACCGTTTGTCGGTTGTATATTCTCTGATCTTCTGATTAGACACTTCGTCAATTTGCTGCGCATGAACGGTGGTTAGGCCAGTAAGCACAAGAAAACATAACATTTTAGGAACGAAACAGTAATTCATATGATTATAATAAGTGAAAGGGTCAATTTCTTTAACGTACTGTTGTATGTGCTTTTATTGGGTGGCACAGATGCCATATAGAGGCCTGGCAACACTGATGCATGCTGTTTTTTTATAATCTGGATGTAATAGGGTAATAATTTAAAAATACAAAAAACGGAGATTCGATCATAAAGATTATTCACTATTAAAGTAGCAGAGTGGAGGAAAAATCACTGATTGCAAACAATTTTCCAGTAAATTTTATGGTATAACGACTGTTTTAGTAGTTTTCTGTTTACCATTTAACAGGTTACTAATGCTGGTGCAGTTTGATTGTTGCTTTAATACTAAAATTGAAAATGTTTGAATTTCGTAATTATTGCTTCGAATGTTGTAACCGATTGGGACGTTTCGCGTCCTATATTTGTATCATTAATTAAAACAACGATATATGAAAACATTATTTAACCAATACCAACCGCAGCTTTCTATATGCTGTTTAAAAAATACTTCAGCACGTGAAGTGAGTGCAGCCGAGCAAAAGGAAGCGGCAATTAAAGCGCAGATTGAAGCAATGGCAAAAAATAATACACCAGCTGAATCTACAGACCTCACAGATTTGATGAACTACTACTTATCTGTTGCAGGTTAACCATATAAGAATAAAAAATGCCACTCCTTTGATATGGAAATGGCATCGATATTTGGTAGAAGCTTTTAATGGCTTACGGATATTATTTGGACCTTAGGGTTTCCAAAAGTAATTCTGCGGCTTCCTCAGAAGAACCAGGATTCTGACCAGTAATTAGTAGTCCGTCCTTTTTGACATAAGATCCCCAATCTGGTCCCTTACTATAGATACCGCCTAGTTTTTTAATTTCGTCTTCCAGTAAAAAGGGCACTACATCTGTTAACTGAACCGCATCTTCTTCTGTATTGGAGAACCCGGTGACAGTTTTTCCTTTTACCAGTGGCTCGCCATCAGCAGTTTTAACTTTGATGAGAGCTCCAGGGGCATGGCAGACAAAGGCTACTGGTTTATTATTGTTGTAAAAATCTTCAATGAGGCCGATGGAATTTTCGTCATTTGCCAGATCCCAAAGTGGGCCGTGGCCACCAGGATAAAATACGGCATCGTAGTCTGCCTGATTCACTTCTTCAAGTTTTATCGTGTTGGCAAGTGTTTCTTTCAGGTCTTTGTCTTCGCTAAACCTCTTTGTAGCGGCGGTCTGTGCATCTTCCGCTTCACTTTTTGGATCTATTGGTGGTTGTCCGCCTTTGGGAGAAGCAATGGTGATTTTTACTCCGGCATCTTCCATTACGTAATAAGGGGCTGCGAATTCTTCAATCCAGAAGCCTGTCTTTTTACCGGTATTTCCGAGTTCACTGTGTGATGTTAAAACGAATAGTACTTTCATGATATGTTGTTTATTTTCGGTATGATGTATTCTAGAAAGGGATTTCAACAATCATTCCAGTAATGTATATTAAAGCCTATAGGCTTTCGGAAGTGGAGGATTTTCAATTTGATAAAAAAAAATGAAGTAATGCCAGAATTTCCTATATTCGCAAACTTTGTCTCCGTAGTTCAATGGATAGAATTTTGGTTTCCGGTACCAACGATGGGGGTTCGAATCCCTTCGGGGACACTATAAAAATGAGAAATGCCTTTAATTAAGTTTAAGGGCATTTTTTTATTATCAAGATTGTATTTTAAAATTGAACCATTCGACCAATTAATGTCTGCATCTTAAATTTAGGTTTCGCCATAATCTCAGATTCTGGTTCTCAGAAAGTGTACATAAAGAAAAAGAATTCCAGATTTATCATAACCACTAATTCAAGCAGTCTCACTGGTGTATGTTGTTTTCCTTTGTAGATAATTATGTTTTCCTTTGTGAATTTCGATGTAAAGCAACGACCGGAAAGAATAGTGGTAACCAAAGAGACTAACGGTCAAACGTCATTGAACATCGTTTTAGAATATCATTATTTGATTCTAAACAAATATGAAGTCACTTTAATAACCGCGTTACCAAGTGATGATTTCCTTTTAAGTGATGGCCAATATCAATTGATTTTGCACTCGAACGAAACATCAGTTTTGTATAGAAAGCAGTTAACTAAAACTGGTTTGGTTAGTAGTTATTCAATTTAAGCATCTCTAGGAAGAGTATACAATTTACCGTTAAATTTACGCATATGGTATTATTAGTTACTTTTAAGAATCTTTATGAAAATAATTTTGTATTATTTGTTTTAAAACTTAAAACAAACACTATGTTTGTACTAGATTTCGAGACAGGATAACGATCTGGACAGCTTTGTAAAGTGCAGGATAAAATTTCTGGTCAGTCTCACAAAGCCCCCAAGCCGGGGGCTTTTTTTTAAAAACATAAATCCTGTTGAACTCGTTACAATCCCGCGATAATCATGAATAGAATTTCGTTTAGTAATGTGTGGATGTTGTATTTGAATTTTGGCAATATGGTACGGATTTACCTATCAAAATATCAATGGGTATTTCCTGTCTTGTTTTGGTCGAATTTATCCCTGGCTTCCCTGAAAATATCTGAACGTGAAATGATCCATGTCCACAATGGGATAATCTGGATTAATAAACCACGGCCCAATTCCGTGAGTTCATATTCTACCCTGGGTGGTACTTCCAAATATGAAGTCCTGGAAATTAATCCATCTCTTTCCAGTTCCCGCAAGCTTTTCGTTAACATTTTTTGACTTACCCCCGATACACGTTCCTGCAATCTTGAAAATCGCATTCGTCCGTCAATCCCCAGGGCATGAATGACAAATAATGACCAGGTATTTCCTACGTGACTCAGTACATCTCTTTTCATGCCGTCCTGCTCTTCACTAAGTTCGTCGCAAATTGCCTGGGAAGCTTTAATTATCTCGCTGTCAGTCATGGATTTGTAAGTTAAAAATATAGGTTCAAATTAATTGGTTAGCGTTCAGTTTACTAACCTTTAGGTGACAATGGAACATAAAGGTGCCTTATCGTCAAATTACATTGTGGGCTTTACCTTCGTTCCAAATATAAGTGTAAATCAAAATATTATGTACAATAATTCAATCCTGGTTTTAGGGGCTGGTGAACTCGGAATGGCTGTTCTCCGCAATTTAGCAAATCATACTGGACCTTCATCAAATACAACGGTTACGGTTCTTCTTCGTCCTTCAACAATAGAGTCTCTTCATCCCGACAAACAAAAAGACATTGCCAAGCTGAATTCACTTGGTATTAAAATAATCTCAGGAGATCTTTCTGGCTCTAGTAATGAACTCTCCGCTATTTTCAGAGATTTTCACACCGTTATTTCATGCACTGGCTTTGTAACCGGGGCTGGTGGTTTTCAGCTAAAACTTGCACAAGCCGTGCTTGCAGCTGGCGTGAAACGTTATTTTCCCTGGCAATTTGGAGTTGATTACGATAGCATTGGCAGAGGTAGCGCACAGGATCTGTTCGATGAGCAGTTAGATGTTCGCGACCTTCTACGCTCACAAAGCGAAACTGAATGGGTTATCGTGTCGACAGGAATGTTCACGAGTTTTCTGTTTGAACCTGCATTCGGTATCGTAAACTTGACACAAAATACCGTTCATGCGCTGGGAAGTTGGAACACTGCGGTAACTGTAACTACTCCGGAAGACATTGGCATGTTAACGGCTGAGATCTGTTTCGCGGAACCACGAATAATTAATAGTGTTGTTTATACGGCCGGCGATACGATTACTTATGGGCAGTTGGCCGATACCGTAGATGCTGTACTCGACAGGAAAGTGCAACGGATAGCGTGGAGCTTGCCTGAACTGAAAAAAGAACTGATGAAAGACCCGGATAATGGCATCAAAAAATACAGGTTGGTTTTTGCGGAGGGAAAGGGTGTCTCCTGGGATTTTGATAAGACGTTTAACGCACAGTACAAAATTGAAACAGTAGGTGCTATGCGCTGGGCACGAGAAAATTTGTAATTCCAACTCAGCAAGAAACGGATTGTTCCGCCCTGTGCCCTGCATCATCTTTGTAAACTAAATGTAGGTTATGGACATAGAAAATAAAAACTGGGCAGCGGTTACAGAAAATATGCATCAAAGGGGATATGCTATCGTACAAGATATGTTGACGGATGAGCAGTGTGAACAATTAAAAAACGAGTATAACCACCCGGACCTCTACCGGAAAACGATTGTGATGGAACGTTACCGGTTTGGTTTAGGCGAATACAAATATTTCAATTATCCCCTCCCAAATCTCATCCAACATATTCGGCAAAATGTTTACGCAAAATTAGCACCTATCGCCAATGCCTGGTTCAAAGTGCTGAATATCGATCAAACCTTTCCGGCAACGCATACAGAACTGTTAACACAATGCCATGAAAACAATCAGTTGAAAGCAACTGTTCTGATTCTGAAATATGGTAAAGGAGGGTTTAACACTTTACATCAGGATTTATATGGTGATATCTATTTTCCTATTCAAGCGGTGCTGTTTTTAGACGAGCCCGGTGAAGACTTTACCGGTGGCGAGTTTGTATTGGTACAGCAAATACCTCGTGCACAATCACAAGCTATGGTCCTGAAGCCAAAAAGGGGAGATATGTTAGTTTTCACCACTAACTTCAGGCCGGTAAAAGGTTTTAAAGGATATTACCGTGTAAATATGAAACACGGCGTAAGCGAAATCTATAGTGGCGAAAGGCATACCCTGGGCATAATATTTCATGATGCAATGAGTTAACTAAATGGTACGCCACACTGAAATCAGCCAAAAAGATTTGATCAGTCAGATTAAACAGCAAAAAATCTGCTTAGCAGGGAACAGTAAGCTGGGCATATTCGGGACGCTGCGATGTTCATCGGGCAAAAGAATGAAAAAAGAAAACAGGGTTTTCTTTGGTTCTGAAACAGATGCCCTGATGAATAATTTTCGTCCTTGTGGAAACTGTATGGCTAAGGAATATAAAAAATGGAAAGATGGAATTATTTGACAGGGTAGCAAATCCCGAAATCAATTTGTTACCTATAGATGGAACGGTGAATTATTACGGCAAATTATTGGATCCGGACGAAGCAGATCATTATTTTAAAGCCTTGCTAACCGGTATTGAATGGAGAAACGACGAGGCTGTCATTTTCGGTAAAAAGATAATTACAAGGCGAAAAGTGGCCTGGTATGGGGAAGAACCTTTTCAATATACCTATTCCAAAACCACAAAACATGCATTGCCCTGGACAAAAGAATTGCTCGGATTAAAAAATCTTGTAGAAAAGGAAACCGCTGAAACCTTTAACTCCTGCCTGCTCAATCTCTACCATAATGGAGGAGAGGGGATGGCCTGGCACAGTGATGCGGAAACAGATTTAAAGAAAAACGGTGCAATTGCTTCTTTAAGCCTTGGTGCTGAACGTAAATTTGCTTTTAAGCACAAAATAACCAATGAGAAGGTGGAGTTAATTCTCGAGAATGGAAGCCTTCTGATCATGAAAGGTATCACTCAAAGCCACTGGCTTCACCGTCTTCCGCCCACTAAACTAATTGTGGCACCAAGGGTAAATTTAACGTTTAGAACGATTGCGAAAAGTTAGGTTAGTTGATCGCATGGACAGGTAATATATCATTCTACAGACAATTGGCTTGGGTATTTTTTATATTTTTAGCGCGCTAAAACTTAAACCTGAATGTTAAAAAATAGAATACTATACCTTGTCATAGTCATCGCTGTGATGAACACAATGTTAACATCAAAATCTGCAGCACAGAGTGGAAAAAAGTTGCTTCCGCTTACTTCGTTCGTTGATCCTTTTATAGGATCTAAAGGGCACGGACACGTCTTTGTCGGCGCAAATGTTCCTACAGGGGCAGTGCAGTTGGGACCATCGCAAATCATGCGTGAATGGGACGAGTTCAATGGCTGGGACTGGTGCAGCGGCTATAATTATATCAGTAAGGAAATCCTGGGGTTTTCACATACGCATTTAAGCGGTACGGGTATTGGCGACTTAAACGACATCCTGATTGTACCGGCTGACGGTGAAGTGCAGCTTACACCTGCAAAGTTCGACAATATGGCGAGCGGATACGGATCATTTTTCTCTAAGGACAGCGAAACCTGTAAACCAGGTTATTACTCGGTATATCTTGATAAGTATAAGGTGAAAGCACAGCTAACTGCTACTGAAAGGGTAGGCTTACATTCTTATCATTACGATAAAACTGATAATGCCCACTTATTGCTGGACCTGGATTTTAGTATGTTATGGGACAGAACGGTGTCTTCTTCCATTACACAGATTAATGATACTACTTTTGTGGGTTCCCGCTATTCTACAGGATGGTCGAAAGATCAGCGCGTGTTTTTTGCCATCGTTTTATCTGTTCCGGTTAGCAAAGCAGTATTGTATAACGGAACTAATTCAGAACCTGGCAAAGAAGTGAAAGGGGTAGGGGTAAAAGCTGCGCTATTCTTTGATGCAGTAAAAAACCCGGATATTAAAGTTAAGGTGGGTATATCTCCGGTAAGTACAGTAAACGCACTGGCCAACATCGCAGCGGAAGTTCCACAATGGGACTTTGAAAAGGTGAAGGAAGCGGCCGACCACTCCTGGAACAAAACCCTAAATAAAATTGTATTTGAAGCGAATAAGGAGACAAAAACTGTTTTCTACACCTCTTTGTACCATTCTTATTTTTCGCCAACTATTTTCAACGACCATAATGGCGACTACCGCGGTACTGACAAAAAGATTTATACCAAACAGAAGTTTACTAATTACACTACGTTCTCGTTGTGGGATACCTATAGGGCATTAAATCCATTGTTGACAGTGATTGAGCCATCTAAGGTGAAGGACCTGGTGCATAGCTTGCTGGTAATTTATCAGCAACAAGGCAAATTGCCGATGTGGCCCCTGCAGGGAAGTGAAACGGAATGCATGATCGGCTATCCGGCTGTTCCGGTAATTACCGATGCCTATTTGAAAGGTCTGATTGATCCTGCAGATATTAATCTTGCTTATACGGCAATAACGACAACGGCTATGATGGAGGAAAAAGGGGTAGAGTATGTAAAAAAGCTCCAGTACATCCCTTCTGATAAAGTGAAAGAATCTGTAGCCTGGGGACTTGAATATGCAATTGCGGATTGGGGTATCTCTAAAATCGCCGAAAAATTAGGCAAAAAGGATGATGCAGTTTCCTTCGCCAAAAGGGCTAAGCTTTATGAAAAATATTACGATCCGCAGGAAAAGTTTTTTGTGGGAAGACTGGCAAATGGTGATTTCAAAAGGCCGTTTGATCCCCTTTACGCTAAACAGAATGACTTTTGTGAAGGTAACGGTTGGCAATACAACTGGCTGGCACCGCATGATCCATATGGCTTGATTAAACTAAACGGGGGAGAACCTGCGTTTGCCGCAAAACTGGATACTTTATTCTCGATGTCTTCGGAATTAAAAGAGGCCTCAAATGACGTAACCGGACTGATAGGCCAGTATGCGCAGGGCGATGAGCCAAGTCACCATATTGCATATTTATACAATTATGTAGGCAGGCCATGGCGTACTGCGGAAGTTGTAAGGGAAGTGATGACCAAGTATTATACCACCGAAAAAGACGGAATCTGTGGCAACGAAGACGCGGGACAGATGAGCGCCTGGTATGTGCTCTCCTCGATGGGTTTTTATTCGGTAAATCCAATGAGTGGGGTTTATGTAATAGGATCCCCTGTTATGGATAAAGCCACCATAGATCTTGGAAGCAAAACATTCGCTATTACTGTAGAAAACCAGAGCAACAAAAATATCTATGTACAGAAAATCACCCTCAACGGAAAGCCCTACACAAAATCTTATATCAGGCACAGCGATGTGATTAAAGGCGGTAGCATGGTGTTTTACATGGGTAATACACCCTCTAAAACTTTCGGTGTGAACAAAGCAGACCGGCCTTCATAATTCGGTACTAAAATTTAACGGCTGGCTATTTAGCCGGCCGGTTTTTTCTTGAAGAACTCATTGAGATAAAATAAAGGAATCCCGGTTAAGGCAATAATGAGACCCGGCCAGGTAAACCCTGGTTTATAAATAATCAGCAAAACACAAAATGCCATGCCTAATACTATGTATAAAGCCGGTAAATAGGGATATCCAATCGCTTTGTATGGTCTTTCAATATCTGGTTTTTTGATCCGCAGAATGTAAACGCCCAAAATAGTGAGTACATAAAACAAGACCGCTATGAAGGTAATCATGTCTAGTAAATCACCATATTTTCCGCTGAGGCATAATAATGAGGCCATTAAACACTGAATCCACAGCGCAAAAGCGGGAACGGAATGTTTATTTAAATGCGATGCCCTGTCAAAAAACAAACCATCTTTAGCCATCGAATAATATACCCGCGCGCCTGCCAATATCAATCCATTATTGCATCCAAAAGTGGCTACCATAATCAAAACTGCTATGACAATAGTCCCTTTGGCACCAAAGATGGCATGGGAGGCAACAAGACCTACCCTGTCTTTTTCTGCGGATGCAATTTCTGATAAAGGAAGTACGGCAGTAAACATCAGGTTGAGCAAAACGTAGATGAGGGTCACTAAAACGGTTCCTATCAGCAGGCTCCTGCCAATGTTTTTTTTAGGGTCGCGGATTTCCCCGGCAACAAAGGTTACGTTGTTCCAGGCCTCGTAACTCATGATGGCACCCACCAGCGCGGCAGCGAGGGCTCCGGCAAATGCAGGTACGCCCTGATAAGTGCTGAACTTACCGTCGGTACTCAGCTGTTTAAAATCCAGATTGGCCCAGTTGGCATTCCAAACTGCGGTATTCAGGTGGATAAAGCCAAAAATTATCAAGCCTGCTATACTCAGGATTTTTGTTGCGGTAAAAATACTCTGTATAATTTTGCCCCCTTTAACCCCTTTGGTATTGATGTAAGTGATAAATACTAGTAACAGGATGGCAAATGCCTGGGCAGGTGAAATGGTATAACTGCCGATTTTCAGGAACACCAGGTCCTCGCTCAATTCCGGTACAAAATAGGCCAGAAATTTAGAGAAGGAAACACCTACGGCCGCAATGGTACCGGTTTGGATCACCGCGAAAAGGCTCCATCCGTAAACAAAGGCCACCAAGGGATTGTAGGCTTCTTTTAAATAGGTATACTGACCGCCCGCCCTGGGGTACATGGCACTCAGCTCCCCATAACTTAAAGCAGCAATCAATGTCATTATCCCACCAATAACCCATACGGCAATAAACCACAGGGATGAGCCGGTATGTCTGGTAATGTCGGCAGCTACAATAAAAATGCCCGATCCTATCATACTGCCCACCACTAAAAAGATGGCATCCAATAAACCAATTTCCCGTTTAAGCGTGGTGTGTTCCGTTTGAAGATCTGCCATGTTATTTTAAATCTGCTGTTGTATATGGGGTAACAGGGCTATCCTTCGGAATCCGGCCCTGAAGTTCTGAAAGTGATGCATTGGGCAGGTGAGGCAATACCAATTTGGAAAACCATTCAGCTTCTTCTTTTAAAGGAAAACCTGAAAAAATAAATGCCCTGAAACCCATGTCTATGTAACGGTTTATCTTTTCGATAATCTGCTCAGGACTTCCTACCAATCCTCCTCCACAACCTGAAAATACCTTTCCAATATCTGTCCACAACAACTGTTCTATATATCCATCACCGTCAGCTTCTTCCCTTAGCTGATCCTGGCGCAAAACACCCAGGGAGCGCGAATCTTCGCCGCGGCTCCTGATTTCTTTTGCACGCTCTTCATCCAGTTTAGAGGTCAGTTTTTTTGCATAATCCCTCGCTTCCTGTTCTGTTTCCCTCACAATGACATGAATGCGCAGCCCGAAATCTATCTTGCGGCCATACGCTGCTGCGCGTGCGCTCATATCCTGAATGGTTTCATATAAACTCTCTTCCCGTTCAGGCCAGGTCAAAAATACGTCGCAATGTTTTGCACAGACATCACGTGATCCCTCTGAGGTTCCTCCAAAATATAACAATGGCCCTCCGTTTTGCTGGTAAGGCTTCGCCGGGTCTGCCGGTAAATCTATCTTATAATGTTTTCCTTCTAGTTTGATCCTGTCCTGTGTCCAGGCTTGCTTTAAAATTTCAATGGTCTCATTGCAGCGCTCATAACGCAGCTCCGGACTTTCACGCAGTCCGGGCAGATCAGAATTGATGATATTAATGGCCAACCGACCTTCTAACACATGGTCCAGGTTAGAAATAGCCCTTGCCAGTGTAGGTGGATGGATCTCACCGGTACGGATAGCCACCAACAATTTAATTTTACTGGTAAAAGGAGCTATTGCTGCGGCAAAAGTTATGGCTTCCTGCCCAACTGTATAAGACGTAGGAAAAAGGATGTTTTTAAAACCTGAGGCCTCTGCCTGCAGGGCAATATCCTTGCAGTGCTCAAAGTTACTCCTGCGGCTTTCATCCAGGATACCCAAATAGTCTGTGTCGCCGCCAATAATGTCATCAAACCAACCAATTTCTGCCGTACGTTCTGTTGTGCGGACCGCAACGGTATCCCATTTTTTTATCGCTTTCATCAGTAAATTTTGTTTTGTAGCGGTTTCGAACTAACCACGGTCGTTTTCACAGCCCGCTGCAAAAACGACCGTGGTGCTTTCATTATAGTTTTTTATAAATTGTTTTTCCTTCTTTGATAGTTTCGAGAACGGTAACATCTTTGATTTTAGAGGGATCAATGGTCGTGATGTCATCTGACAGAATTACAAAATCGGCCAGTTTTCCTTTTTCTATTGAACCTTTGGAGTTTTCTTCCTGGTACTCATATGCACCATTGATGGTAATTGCCCTTAGTCCTTCAATTGGCGTTAAGCGTTCATCCGGACCAATAACTTTGCCTGAACGTGATTCGCGCACAACCGATGTCCACAATAAAAACAGCTGGTTGACAGGTGTTACCGGGAAATCTGTATGATTGGTAGCTACTACACCTTTTTTGATGGCAGACTTAAGCGGGCTCAAGAAACTTGCGCGTTCAATCCCCAGGTTGCGGATGTGCACATCGCCCCAGAAATAGGCATGGTTACTAAACATCGCGGCTATAATCCCAAGTTTTTTGTAAGCATCCAACTGATCTGGCCGTACAAACTGAGAGTGTATGGTCACCGGTCTGCGGTTATTGCTGCTGGTGTTTAAGGTTTTATTCGCATTTTCTATAGCTTTTAAATACATATCTATAGTTGCATCTCCGTTGCAATGTACAAATGGGCGGATATTGTGCTGGAACGAATTAATCACGAATGCGTTAAACTGATCCTGTGTAATGTTTGGGAAGCCTGTGCATTCGGCATGGTTACAGCCGGGCACTTCTACTAAATAAGATTTGCTGAAAAACGCGGTTTTGCCCTGTGGCGAACCATCAGCCACCATCTTTGTGCCCGCCAGTTTCAAATGGTTTTTAAGTACCCCAAATTTATATTCGGGGTTTTTTAAAACGTTTTCAATGGTAGGATAACCCGGCAAGGCTTCAATATCAATGAATAAGGCATTCTTTGCGGCGGCCTGATGTAACAGTGTTAGCGATTCTAAACTGGTATATCCATCCTGTGCGGTGGTAATCCCATGACTGGCGTAGAACAACTGCTGCTCTTTTAAACTTTTCAGCTGGTCGTCCAGCGATGGTGCCGGTCTGGCTGGTCTTTTCAATAACCGTGCTGCAGATTCCTGTAGCAATCCTGTAGGTTCATTGCTGTCTTTTTTACGTTCTATTGCACCACCAGCAGGGTTTGGCGTGTTTTTATCGATGCCCGAAACCTTCAGTGCATATGAATTGGATACAGACATGTGCCCGTTGATGTTGGTCACCGTTACCGGATTGTTTGGAAAGGCTGCATCCAGGTCCTCCTTATTGGGATGTCTTTTTTCCGCCAGTTGGTCCTGGTCGTACCCAAAAGCATCAATCCATTCGCCCTCAGGGATATTCTTTTGTTTCTGAAAATCCTTTATCCTGCTCACCAAATCGGCAATGGTTTTTACATCGCCCATTGGCGGCGAACCTACATTTACTGTGGTTGACCGCGACAGGCCCATGAAATGGCTATGTCCGTCAATAAATCCCGGAACAAGGGTTTTGCCATTAAGGTCGATTACCTGCGTAGCCGGGGTCCTGAGTTTACCAATCTCTGTGGCAGTACCTACTGCTGCAATTTTACCCTCCTTTACCAATACTGCTTGTGCAACTGTATTGGAGGCATCAACAGTTATAATTTTTCCGTTGGTATAGATGGTTTGTGCCTGACTTTTCTGGACAAGCAGCAATAGCGCCGTACTGATAATGATGCTGGAAATCTTCTTCATCTCTTCTGTATTAGGTGTTTAAGGATAAATTATCTTGGTGCCAGGTTATTGTAGGCAAGTTCATTACTTGGTATAGGCCATACATAGTTGCTTGCGGTTACTGGTACTTCAGGCGCTGTACCGGCATTTCCGCTCTTTGCAGGCAGTGGCAATGCCTGTCTGAGCAGATCCGGAGTCCTGAAACCTTCGCCCAGTAATTCAATACGCCTTTCTGTAAGAATTGTACTGATCAGTTCTGCTTTAGTGCCTACGCCCGTAGTGAATACATAAGCCGGATTGGACCTGTTGCGTACTGCCTTGAGGAGCGACAAGGCAGTATTTAAGTCGTTCTTTTGGGCTGCGGCTTCTGCATAATTCAGCAAAACTTCAGCATAACGTACCAGGGGGATGTAATCCAGGTATGGTGCCCCGTTTTTTGCAAATTTCTTCACCAATTGTTGTCCGCTGGTATTGGTGGTGATCAGGCTCTTACGCAGGTCCGGCGACGCGGCGGAGAACACCGCATTCGAAACAATTCCTCCATTGGTATTGAGGTACAGAACCGGTGACAAATAATTGTATGCCAAAGCACTCTGTTGTCCAGGTGCTTCAGAGGCGATGACAAAAGCAATGCTGAATATTGCTTCAGAACCTGTATAAGATCCATTGTATAACCTGGTCAGGTCTGGTTCCAAACTATGAGTAACCGAACCTCCCGTGTATTGATATGGTGCTGCAGCAGGCACCAGTTTCGCAGCTTCAATAACCACTTTGTCGTAGTCTGATTTTGCCAGATAAACCCTGGTTTTAAGTGAAATTGCCGTTGCTTTATGTGCCCTCGAAGCATTAAGCAGCGCGGTAGAATACGAAGCTGGTAAGTCTGTTTCTGCTTCATCAAGGTCTTTGAGTATCTGCGTGTATATTTCGGCAGTGGTGCTAAATGCCAGGTCGTTGTTTCCGCCCGTAGTTTCACCCTTCAGCCGAAGTGGCAAGGCCAGGCCGGTGCTGCTTTGGTTATATGGCTTTACAAAGGTTTGAACCAGACTGAAGTACGCAAAGGCCCTTACAAATTTGGCTTCAGCCAGGTAATTCTTTTTGGTGGCATCATCAAGAACGCTGGAAGTGGATAGGTTATCAATTAAGATGTTAGCCGAATTAATCACTCGATATCCGGCCGTCCAAACTGCATTTACAAAATCGCCCGATGCAGATATGGTTTGGTTCCATACGTTTGCCCCGGTTGAGTTGTTTCCGTCGTTCTGGCTAAATTCATTTCCCCGTTGTTCGTTAAAAACTAAATAGCGGCCGCCGTAATATCCGGGATCGCTCAGTTGTCCGTAAAGGGCATTTACCTGAGATCCGATTTTTGCAGGGGTACTGTACGCATCACTGCCGGCAATGGTAGTAATAGGGGACACCTCCAACTCACCTTTCTGGCAAGAAACCGTCAGGATGCTGAAAATGGAAATCAGAAGCATTCCTTTAAGGTAAAACGGTGTATTCATATATTTTAAGTTCATTTTGCTTAAATTAAAGTGTGACAATCAGCTGCTAAAAAGATAAATTAAGTCCCAGCGTAAATGTTCTGGCATTGGCCGGAACGTTTTGGTCTTTACCAGAGTTGATGGAGTTTCCGTTGATGGATATTTCCGGATCAGAACCCGTGTAGTTAGTCACGGTGAACAGGTTTGTTGCCTGCCCGTAAATCCTTGCGGCAGATATGTATCTTCCTATTCCCTCTTTTGGCAGGGCCACGCGGTAGCCCAGACTAATGTTCTTCAGTTTGAGGTAATTTCCACTCTCTACGTTAGCACTGTTTGAAGAAGAAAAACCACCTGTAAAACTGTCGCCCCATACCAGTTTTGGAATATCCGTAACCTGCCCTGGAGTTGTCCATCTGTCAAGGATAAACGTTCCATTGTTAAAATATCGCTGATCGGAGATGGTTGAACGGGTTCCGTTATACAGCTTATTGCCGCCAGAGAAGGTTAATCCCACCGTCAAATCAAATCCTTTGTAAGAAAAATTATTGTTCAAACCGCCGTACCAGGTTGGCAGCGAAGGCCCTTGTATCCTTCCATCCGCATAGTTATCAATCCGAGGGGCTGTGGTTCCGTCCAGATAAGTGAAGTTTTTGGTGATCGCATCATACTGTACCTGTTCGTTATTTTTATTGATGTAGATCTGGTTTCCATTGGCCGGATTGATCCCCTCAACAGGGACTGCAAAAATGGAACCTACCGAATAACCCACACGGGTCACATTCTGAATCCCAAAAGTACTGAGCACTGTCGGATAGATATCAGCACCATTTCCCAGCGAAGTAACTTTGTTTTGCAACGTAGAAATGTTAAAATCGGCGCTCCATTTAAAATCTGTCTGCGTGATGATGCGGGCATTGATGTCAAATTCAAGTCCCTTATTGTATAACGAGCCAACATTGGCGATGATCGAGTTTCCGGGAATACCTTGCGAGGCCGATTGCGGGGCACTCAATATCAAGCCATCGATATCATTTTTATAATAATCTGCGGTTATGTTGACCCTGCTGTCGAAAAGGGAAAATTCCAGACCATAGTCAAGTTTTTTACTCGATTCCCATTGGAGGTTCGAGTTTCCCGCTTGTGTAAAGTTCAGCGTTGGTGTACCAGCATAAGTTCCAGAGCCATATTTGGTCAGTGAGGCATAGTCGTCCAGGCTGCTGTTACCCACTACACCATAACTAAACCTGAGTTTTAGTGCGTTTACCGATTTTGAAACAGCTGAATGCTTAAAGAAATCTTCTTCTGATACGTTCCAGCCTACAGAACCGCCACCAAAATTACCCCATTTGTTGCCAGTGGCGAGTGCAGATAAACCATCTCTCCTAAAGTTTAAGCTCAACAGG
>Ga0247734_1000186_pt1 | contig 56352 bp, 47 predicted proteins | sample UWRJL103311B2_FD_180933 | JGI IMG/M metagenome (GOLD analysis project Ga0247734, IMG submission 180933) | Plant litter microbial communities from Arlington Agricultural Research Station in Wisconsin, United States - UWRJ-L103-311B-2 | ecosystem: Environmental > Terrestrial > Plant litter >... | reverse complement strand
AGCCTCTTCCGAGCTCTGCGAGGCGGAGGCTCAAATTTTGGCATTATCACAACTTTCGAGCTGGAAACCTACCCGTATAATGGAATGTGGGGGGGTCGTACTTTGGTTGAGAGTCAATACGCTAGACAGGCTATAGAGGCTTACGGCGGGTTCGTACAACAGCTGAAGCCAGAGTTGGACCCCAAAGGACACACCATCCTTATCTTTACCTACGATGAGGGACCTTTACAGGTACTTCAATATCTGGTGTACACTGAGCCTGTTGCCGATTTGCCCATGTTTGATGGTCTTCGCCAGGTACCAACCGTTCAGTCTTCGCTCGGAATGACCGACTACCTTGACTTGGCAGGCAACATAGCTGATCTCCAAAATGGTAACGGGGATCGTGCGAATGTTGCCACCCTCACGTTCAGACTAGATATTGAGATGCTCAACTTTGCCTTTGACATTTTTGTTCAGGAGGCCGCCCCAATTGCACATTACATTGCTGGGACGATGGAGTTTCATGCAATCCCGCGTACTTTTAGTCCGGCAGACAATGTGTACGGCCTGGACATCGCTGAAGAACCTCTCATCTCCTTTTTGTTAATATTCGGTACCAAACTAGAACGACACAACGCTGAGCTTATCGCCACGCAAAAAAGTATCATTGGAAAGGTCAAGGCTGAGGCTGAGAGGCGAAATCTCTACCATCCTTTCCTCTTTAACAATTATTCTGGCGAATGGCAGGACGTGATGGGAAGTTTTGGCGAAGATAACTTGAAGTTATTGTCACAGGTGGCCGAGGTCTACGATCCTGAGCAAGTTTTCCAGCGCTTACAATCCGGCTCTTACAAAGTGACCAGCCACGGCCGGGAGAAAAAGCTATAGGAGGTATTCGTGACATGCAATTTCCTTCATGTAAATATTCTGCTAGGACAAATTATCGTTAGATGCAACCTGGCTATTGAATACCATCTCATGATAGCTTGCATGTTTCCGTGTGAGTTTGCTTTATGGGCCATGAGGATATATGTTTACGCCGATCAGGTAATGATCGAGGCTTGTAGTTCAGACTATTCTCGACAGAATCCAGACTTGGAATCATCGTGCTTTAAATTGGTATGCAATGCATGAGCATAAAGCTTTATAAGTCATCTTGTGAATGGCATATAAGCGTAGTGTGATTAGAGTGATTCCACCATGTCGAATCGAGCATAGACAATAGGATGAATTCAGGATCACTGTTTGTTCGTCTGGTAGTATGTAGTATGGACATGCTGCTCGTGTTGGGCAAGCAAGAAGAGGTGATGAATTCCAAATGCACCGTGAAACGAGCTCAAATGACATATATCTGTTTCGCATATGTCATCTGCTTGTTGATTTGAGACAGCCAACTTTTCCTTCCGCAGTTGAAGGATTTGTTGCGAGTCGATTGAAAAAGGCCCAGGGCTTACGCAATATATTTTTGAAGCTGGATCCTACTATGTATGTACTTAGCAGGTTTGAGTTGGTACAATTCATCAACCTACCAGAACCATGGCCGGACAAATACTGATACTTTGAAAAATTCTAAGGACGACACAATTTGCTTATAACTAGATTGAATCACGAGCTAAGTACTGAAAGATTTTATTTTCTCGACTTTGTCGGTCAAAAAGGAGATTCCAGCAAAGTTTTCGTCAAGTGTTTACGGTCAACTTTGGATTGTTGGCTCTTGGAGAGGCCGATTCACGCGCTGGTGTCAAGACCAGTGCCAACAACACCAATTCCGCAGTCAGCCATCACGGGAGGTCAATTCAAGCACGTTATCGTCTCTAAGTAAAAATCCGGTTTTGAACCAATGAAGTTTGTCTAGAAGTGTTGTATCCAAAAACTTCCGAAATTCCGAAGTGGGTCAATGTTTTGGCGCGAAAAGTGTCCACCAGGTTTGGCATCGAGACTAGGGGTCGGCTATTACGATAAAGCGAAGACGATTACGCGTAAACGTAATGGTTAATGTTAGAGTACAATTACACTTGATTACATTCATGTGACCAAAAATGGGGTTCTCGGTAGGCGAGAATCAAAGAGGGCTTTTTCTTGGCATCTTTGGTACCTATAATTAACAGTTGAAATATGGGTACTAAATATGTAAACCGAACATCATTACGAAGTACGCCGTAACGTAATCCGAGAGCTCGGTACGAATTCCCGACCCCTAATCGAGACCCTGGCAGAAGCGGGAAAGTTGATGGTTCGCTGCTCATGTCCTGCCAAGAGGATCCTTCCAAAGTTCAGCTATTACCTCCGTAGAGCTTCTAAGATTATGCACTGTAGTTTGATGTTCAAAATCCTCCGAAACTCCGATGCCGCCATACTGAGAATGATCTAGCAGATGGCAGTTTAATTCGGCATGGAGACTACTCTAGGGAATAGGGTCGAGAATATATATCTGTTATTTAAACTAGAGACTAGGTACACTGGACGATATTGCTTCCGTCTTCTAACATCTCGAAAGCTGCTCAGCGAAGGGATTTGGCAACAACAGCGACTTTCACATTCTTCTTAACGCATTTTCATCCCTAGAAATGGCGGACCCAGGATATGCAAGAAACGCGCTTGAAAGAGCACATGAGCAGTTCAGAGCTCGAAATCCAGCCTCTGAAAAGGCACACCACGATGCTCACGATCATCTTCCTGGTGGGAACACAAGGTCGGTGTTACATGTGGAGCCTTTTCCTATTACTTGGGTCAGCGGAAAGGACGCAACACTTGTGTCGCTAGATGGCGACGTGTATACTGATCTTTTAGGAGAGTTCAGTGCTGGCATTTTCGGTCATTCTGAGGCACGTATCAAAGATGCGGTTGTGAAAGGCATGTCTGGGGGTTGGAACTTTGGTGGGAACTCTTTGCTGGAAAAGAGGTTCGCAGCTAAAGTATGCGAACGTTTTGGCCCTTCAGGAATTGATCTTGTCCGATTCACCAATTCAGGCACTGAGGCTAACACTACTGCCATTGGGGCTGCTGTGGCAATCACGTCCCGGCGAAAGATATTGGTCTTCAGCGGTGGCTATCACGGCAGCACACTCGTCTTTCCCATGGCTCTCATGAAAGGTTCAACAGCGCCTTCAATGAATCTTCCTTACGAATTCATATTTGCACCTTACAACAACATTCCTGAGACCCGTTCGGCTCTCGACAAGATAGGGCCAAGCAGTCTTGCAGCTATCCTAGTGGAGCCCGTCCAAGGATCCGGTGGTTGTCGACCGGGGACCAAGGAATTCTTACAGTACATTCGGAAGGTCTGTGATGATACAGGAGCGTTGATGATCGTTGATGAAGTTATGGCTTCCAGACTTGGTGTAGGCGGTTACATTGCAACTCAAGGTGTGAAAGGTGATATTATCACCTTGGGGAAGTATGTTGGGGGTGGCATGACCTTCGGTGCTTTCGGCGGGCGCAAAGACATTATGGAGCGTTTTGATCCGTCTAAGGGACAGCTTTTCCATCCTGGAACCTATAACAACAACATTTTGAGCATGTCTGCTGGTTTAGTTGGTCTTGAGATCTATAATGCTGCTGAAGTCGAGCGCTTGAATAAGCTGGGTGAAGTTACAAAGAGAGAAATTCAGCAGGTTCTGATCGAAGAAAGAATATACCCCTCGACAATCGCCAGTGGACTTGCAGATATCGTCGAGACCGATAGTTTTGAGCGAGACAGCAGTTTTGAGATCAGTGGCGATTCTCACACACTCGATAAGTTGCCGCCCATGTTTATAACTGGACGGGGTAGCATGTTGAACGTTCGGTTTTCCGGTCCCAACAGCGCTATATGGCAAGCACTGTACTATCACCACATGCTTTCCAAAAACATTCACGTTGCCGTCCGAGGTTACACTCCTTTACATCTTCGAGTGAGTCAAGATCATATTAGCCATTATGTTTCCGCCATTCGCGACTTTGTACTTTTACACAAATCGGAGCTTTGCGCGCAGACTCTGTAACTGTATAATAGCAGTACGCTTAGGAACAGTCACAGGTGCATAGATAATAGAATTTAATATCTCTTATTATTATTTTTAAGTTACATTCCGTGGCCACTCCCGGAAATACCAGATGCTTCGATAGCGTAATAGACTTCCTGTACTATAGCTGTACTACTCAGCTTGCACTATCCCTAAAACTTATACAAAGGCTATAGTCAAATTCTCGGTCCTCCCCATTATGCGAGAAATCGACAGTAGCCTTGTGGCGGCTGTGGCGTGCAGATTCATACCACACAACAGTATACAAACCCAGGAGCGATGAAATCTGTTAGAAACAGTAAAGATCAGTAGAGAGAGTAGAAAGTGCTGGGAGAGTCTCCTAATATTAAATTAGATGGTTTTGGAGTTTCTACACAACAGTAAATGGATTGATCACTAACTAAACAATAGGTAGCCGGAATGAATGACCATGCCCGTGGAAGAATTGGAGCAAGCACGAATCTTCCCATTTGGTTATTTGAGGTAAACTGGATATCTCTTGAACATGGCCGCTAGTCATTGACATTAAAATCACCTCATAGGTTCGGGGCTAAGTTTTGAAATTGTGGGATATATTTTACGTAGTGGGACTTCATGCTTCCAATAATAATTGCACCAGTGAACACCCAGAGAAGGAATTTGCTTACAACATTATTTACCTAGCCAGTAAATTGGAAAACTTCATTAATAATAGCTATAACCAATTACATGACTTCTAATGTATACATCTTTCCCACCGCTAACATCTCTTTTCTAACTTGTTCAACAATATGCCGCGCATCACTGACCCCATGAATTAATCCCACTCCCGCACCAGCATACGTAGCCAACCTACCTTCAGGTCCCCATCCTCCATCCCCAGTCTCTGCTGCCTCATCATGTAATACCTTCAACTCTTCAAAACTCTTACCTTCAGAAAAGTCTACCCAACTTCTATTTAGCACCGTCCTCGGACTAAATTCCTCCGGCCACCCAACCGTGCCCCTAAGTTGGTTATAGAGCGTCGTCCTCCTCGTACTCACACCCCCATCGCTAGCTCTGACAATTTCATTTTGATATCCCTTACTAATATTCGCTTCAGTCGAAGCTAAAAATCGCGTACCTATTGCTACTCCAGCTCCACCTAGACACATCGCCGCAGCGGCACCTCGACCATCTGTTATCCCTCCCGCAGCGACCACGGGAATCCCGGATCCTTTTACCGCATCCGAGATCTCTGGTAATAAGGTCATGAGCCCGATACCATCATAAGCTCTCCCATGACCACCTGCTTCCGCACCTTGAACCACAAGAACATCTGGTGGTTCTCTGCTCTCGACGGCCAGAAGAGCTTCTCTCAAAGTGCCAACTTGGATCCAGATGTTCGTTTTCGGGGAAACTTGTCTGATGTGTCGTGTCCACTCGTCAAATTCTTCCTGGCCGTTGCGAGGTGCGAAAAGCCATGCTGCACATGGTGTCTTCGTCTCGATAGCGGATACCGCAATTTTCAAATCGTCATTCCAGGTTTGGAAACCGACTCCGACGGGAAGAACATTATTAGAATTCTCCGAGTTTGAATTAAAGTCTTTTTGTAAGTTGGAAGCCTGGAGTAATTGTTTTGCTTCTTCTAGAGCTGTAAGGGTATCACCTGTTTTGCTTCTAGGGCCAATGAATCCTAGACCTCCTGCCGAGGAAACAGCAACTGCGAGTTTTGGACCGGAAAGGACTCGCATCGGAGCACCGACTATGAGAGGAGCTTGTGTCCATGGATAAAAACTTGCAAGCTTTTTGACTAAATTTAGTGCTTGTGAAGACATTTAGAGATTCTCTGCTCTATTGAACGAAGAACAAAGTAACTTATGATGATTGACTAAAACTAATTTGATATTCCAATACTTGATCAGGATTATCTCACGCGTTAAGCTCGGGAGTTGAGGGTAAATTATAGAGAAAGAGGCGCTCATCTAATTCTATGAAATACAATGTACCTCCTCGGAGAAAGGTATCATGCTTAGTAAGAATATCATAACTTTACATAATGTGACCCGGGAAAGGAATGTATCTATTTACTGGAATTTGGGCTCTCTAAAACCCTTTTGCCACTGAATACAGTCAATCTGATTTCATAAGATCTCAAAATTCATGCAAGATATTTTCAACTCTGATCACGTGAAATTAAGCGAAGTTTGAAGGGACAGGATATGGATGTTCTATATTATTGTCTTATCAATAACTATACGAGCTATGATTAGTATTTTAATAACGTAATTTTGTTATTTGGTCAAGGATAAATAAAAAGCCGTGGGTTTGACCTCTGTGCGAGAAGTTGAAAGCCCTATGGTATAACCGAGCCTTATCTGACGACTTTGACATATTTCTATTCAACACTCATCTTCTGTATCGATATTCACACCGCTCTATTCTACTTAGTCGCAGTTTCTACCTATGACAGGTATATGTCTATTCCCCTCATTTCTGCCACATGTTTCTACATGCCCATAATCTCCCGATGTCTCTTTACCGTTAACACACTGGTACCAATCTTAAAACTGAGTCTCGTATCTAAGGTATACGCCTCGCCCCAGTTCTTTACTTTCTGAATCCACTGCTCACATTCTACAATTTTCGCTTTGTGGTCCGCTGAAGGGAGATCTTTTTCTACCCATGCTAGTACTGCCATTTCGTAGTTGGCAAATGGGAGAGTCCAGTCATCTTTGAACTGGGGCTTAAATTGGCTTCTGATGATCTACTTAGCTACTGAGACAAGGATAGGAATTATGGAATAAAGGGATAGTTGCATCTTGCGTAAGTGAACGGGAGAGGGAATATGTACCGGTTATGTTTCAGAACTTCAGAAGTTAATAAATTCCTCGCTTGATCATACTTCTGTAGATTTCTGAAGAGGCATGATCGAAGTAGTGCGTTGAGCGCCGTTTCGTCTACATCCAATTTGTGCTTTTCGGGGTAATTGGTACGATTCCAGTCTAAGAGTTCGAGACCCCTGTTTATCTCTTCAACTGATTGTTTCTTTACTCCGTTCCACAGATCTAATTACTCCATAAGCACTGTCATTGGGAACTAACGAAAGGGGTGAGAAGAGGCGAGATGAATACGTACATATCTGTTCAACCAAAGGACTAACACCAATAGCATCGACCAGGTCAACTCCCCATTCCTTCGCTCTCAATTCCCATTTCTTAACCTTTCTACCAATGAAAATATCAAACGGTAATTCTTGCCCCATAAACGTCTGTCTGCCAGAAAGAGGCGGGCCTTTCCTAATATATTCGGTCGCTTTCTCCTTGTAAACCTTTGCTTTTCCCGGATCCCCATCTCTGAAATCTCGATACAACTCCAAATACGCGATTCCGGTCATGTAGGAATACAGACAAGGTGACCAAGATCCGAGTTCTGCACACTGGATCCAACTTTTGGCACAAAGTTCAAAATCAAGGACAGCTAAGGAAGTAAGGCCCTGTTCAAATATGTTTATGGTTGCGATTTGCTTCATGTTGCTGTCAGAGTTATGTGTTAATATGTCAAGAGCGGCTCGCAATTTCCGATCATTGCTCAACATTCTCGCTTCTTCCATTTTCCACAATCTAGAGTCAGGATATCTCCTCCTCATATCCGTAAGCAACACTTTACATTTCCCTCTCGGAAACCCTTGTAAATCATCATCCGCTCTCGGATCCGTAGGCAAAATATCACAAGCGCCTGTGAGGCCATTATAATAACCTAAGAGTGCAATTCCGGATATTGCGCTGTTGAAGTTGTCGAATCTTGAAGCTTCCCAGAGATAACGCGTTCCACGTTCTAAATCCCCTTTAAATCCAACAATGTAGAGGATGCGATTGAAGATTGGATTTTCAATCATGGAGAAGATAACCAGAAGTATACCGTAACAAAGGCGGGTCCCCGAGTGAATAAATATGTCCGTGTGGGAAGTGATTCCCAAGTCTGCTGGGTCTGTCTGAAGAAGATTTGATTTCATCCTTCTTGGAACTGGAAGTGTTGAAGTGGATTTCGTAGATATTCGGCTCTGAGTACGAATAGGTTCATATGACTTCTCTCCCACTTCTTCCGAGGGGTTTCTCGCTCCATTCTCAATTACTGTCGTATTAGTCTTTTCATAGTCCTCCAATACAGGATTCAAGGGCATTTCCTCATGGTAAGCACCGGTCTTTTTCAAGTACGCCTTTTCCACCTCCAAGATCCCGTCTAATGTCAAATACGCCTTCCTCAACTTATAAAACCCCTTCACTGCCTCCGTCACACTCCCACTCATGACCGCCGTGATTGCGCTCGTCAGCTGACTAATAGCATAACACAACTGATATTCCGTCCCAGGTGCATAAATTTTGGACTGGTAGGCCGTACGTTCTTTCTGCGCAATTTTCATATCCTCCCAAGTCTTGTTCTCGGCAATTTGGAGAGTGTTAGCTGCATCCTTCAACAGCTCTTTCTCGGCTCCAAGCACGGCTCCTATGAAACCAGAGATTCCTCGGCCAAGATGATGGTAAGAAGAATCCGATTTCTGGAGGATGGCGTTTGCGGCCTCGATGTCATCGTTGAGAAGCTGGAGAAGAGCGAATTCAACATCTTGTAGATGGGCATCTTCTTCAGCCGCTATCATGGGCTTTGCCTTTACCGCTGATTTGAACCATCGACTCATATCGAGAGTTAATGTTATAGTCGAGCTGATTCAATTATTCTTGAATAGCTGTGAAACGTTGATACTACGACACACTGTCCTCGAACTGATGCTCGGGAGTGTGAAAAACCGACTCCAAGATTAAATTAAAAACAAGCTATAGGTTCGGATTTCGGGATTAAGATATGAAAGATGATTCGAAGTTTAGCATCACAGCCTAAGACGCTGACCTTGTGGATGACGCGGATAAATCTAAAATGTAAACGATAATAAACAGTGGAGCTATTTCCACTGCGCAAAAAAAAATGTTCCAATGAATCCCACAACGTAAAGACCGATACTTTAAAGATTCTCAAGTCCAACAAGAGAAACAAGAAGTATGGAAGTTATCTAAGCAAAAATGGAAACCATGAATCAGCATTTCACCAACATGCGGTACGTCCGGCCCGAGTTAATGGGACCCCGATGATCCACTTTTAATTCGGCCTCTTCGTTTCCAGCCTCATCTCATGCCAAGCCCCAAACTTCAAAGCTTCCATTCATTCATTCCATTGAGCTCCGCCAACTCTCCCACCAAACCGCAAACCTCCACACCAAAACAACGCAACCTCAACTTCCTTCAATCTTCACTCACAAAACAACGCTCCCCTCACGTACACAACACGAAAAAGCAAAATGTCCGCCTCCCCTGCACCCGCAAGCGTCTCAACAGCCAAAGCCTCTCCTGGTGCCTCCGACAAAGCTCCCGAGTCGACCGGAAAGCCCACTGCTGCGTTGGAGGAAGATGATGAGTTTGAGGATTTTCCTGTTGAGGGTAAGCTCTTGACCCTTCCCGGTTTTCCCTCATCTCCCCTATCATGTTCCTGTCTCTCCCATCCTATTACCTTCTCCATCGTTCTCGCACGCCTTCGCTCCATGTGACTGCGCTGCGGTTTTCGGTACGCGTGGAAGAGGGGAGATTAAAGATAGAGATGATGGGAGATTGGGAGTGGTGAAATTTTAATGTGTGTGGCGGATGAATCTGTGCTGATCATAGTGGAATAGATTGGACGCAAGAAGAAGCCGAAGTTCCCACCGATAACACGCATTTATGGGAAGAGAGCTGGGATGATGATGACACCAGCGAGGATTTCTCTGCACAGTTAAAGTCAGTTGCCTTCCCTTCTACTCTAGTAATGGCTGGGCGTTTTCGGATGGAACAATTTGCTAACGACATGTTTTAGGGAGGAATTGAAGAAGGTCGAGGCGAACAAGAAGCGTTGATATCATAGGAAAAGGGAAAGTTTAGAAGAGGGGCGGGTCTGTCATATGATAGCAGGAGTTTTTGGGAAATGATGAGAAATGCAATATTAGCATATCAAATGGGATACATCCACCGAAATTGCTCAAACCACACAAATGATCTTAATGTCTCACATGGGTTTGGGTGTATGGAAATGGGAATAGAAGAATGTTGTGATTATGAAAGTGATCATCAATTTTCATTACAACCTCTCCAACTTCGTAGCTGGCAAATCAGTCCTGATAGTCAGTATCGGACATCTACTTACTCGACAAAGCGCTAACACCAGGGAGTTCCTTTCCTTCGAGGAGTTCGAGAGACGCGCCACCACCAGTGGAAACGTGGGAAAGCTTGTCTTCGACCTTATATTTGGCTGCCACTGTTGCAGTATCTCCTCCTCCGATGATAACGATCTTGCCGCTTTGTGCGGCATTTACTGCGACGTCCTGTATAAATTAGAATTTCCTGACTTTCAAGTGACAGATTGGGAGAAGTTAATATTGGACGTACAAGGACAGCCTTAGTACCCTTCGCAAAAGGCTCAAACTCAAAGACTCCAGGAGGACCGTTCCACAGAACAGTCTTAGCCTCATTTATGGTCTTCTCAAAGAGTGCGATACTCTTTGGTCCACAATCAAGACCCATCCATCCATCTGGAATGCCTTCCTCGTCCGTCGCCGTGCCGGTCTTTGCATCTTTAGAGAATTTGTCTGCCGTGATGTAATCCACTGGCAAAACCAATTTCACGTTGTTCTTCTTAGCCTTCTCGACCAAATCTCCAACAATCTTAGCTCCAGCAGCATCGAACAAACTGTCTCCAATCTTGACATTCTCGAGGGTCTTCTTGAAGGTGAAAGCCATGCCTCCGCAGACGATCAAGCTATCGACTTTACCTAGAAGGTTGTCGATAAGTTGGATCTTGTCGGAAACCTTAGCTCCACCAAGAATAGCAAGGAAAGGTCTCTCAGGGCTCTCAACAGCTTTGGCAAAGTATTCGAGTTCTTTCTTCATGAGGAATCCGGAGGCCTTTTGGGGGAGATCGACTCCAACCATGGAGCTGTGCGCTCTGTGTGCTGTTCCGAAAGCATCGTCTAGAACCCATTAGTAGATGTAGCAGTCACCACAACCTTAAAATGTAATAGCATACTGATGAAAACATCACCCAAGGCGGTAAGTCCCTTTCTGAACTTCTCGACATCCGACTTGTCAGCCTTCACCTTCTTTCCCTCGCTATCCTTGGAGCTTCCCTCCTCTTCGGCATGGAATCGCAAGTTTTCCAATAGGACGACTTGTCCTCCCTCAGCCTTGTTTACAATCTCCTCAACCTCCTTTCCAACACTATCTGGTGCGAAAATAACATCTTTGCCAAGTAGCTTCTCGAGCTCTGGCACAACTGGCTTGAGGGAGAATTTAGGGTTCACTTTGCCATCTGGGCGGCCGAGATGAGACATCAGGATGACTGATTTGGCACCGTTTTCAATGGCATATTTGATTGTAGGAATGGCGCCAGCAATTCGCTGGTTGTTTGTGACAGTTGTGCCATCAAGAGGGACATTGAAGTCGACTCTGATGAGAACCCGCTTGCCCTTGAGGTCGACATCTTGGATCGACAGCTTGTTTGAGAGCGACATGATTGATATGATATGGAATGTATTGAAGGTGTAGGTATGGTATTGGAGCTCACTGGGGGACTGGAAGGATTGAGGGATTGAGGGATTTAGTTGGTTGTAGAAAAAGGAATAGGGTTGGGTTGGGAAAGAAGAAATGGCGTCTGTTGACCCCTCCAAAATCAAGTGGGGTGGTGGGGTGGTGTGGTGGTGGTGTTCCCGAGATCCAACAACCTCATTAGTCCGCACGCGCTTCGGGAATCTTAGCAAGAGTCTTGAGGTTTCGATTGGTATCAGAAATTATAACGCATTGGAAAGTCTATCCAACCAGCTAGAATTTGGTTTGGTTTAGTTTGGTTTGGTCAATTATAGAGGCTTATGAAACCACAGAATGGCCAGTGGTGGACCGGAATCTGGGCATGATCGGTGCACGCAACGATATCTCATATTTGATCCGACAGCTCCTGTGTCTCCCGATATCTCGACTCAACATCAATGCAAGATATTCTCAATCATGACAACCACCTCCCAACAGCTTGAAGCCCAGCATGAGATAGAGGCTAGCAATTGAAGTTCTATTGTCCAATCCCAAGAGACCTTTGTTCTACCCAGAACATGATTTCATTCTCAGTCACGAACACATCTAGAAGTCTGTCTAATGGCATGATCAATAAATACTCTTGGAAGCTGGATTCTATTCAAACCCTTCCTTCAGACTTTCCTATACTATCTGTTCATATTGGTTAATCTGGTGCTGTGTGAAAATGGCGCTAGCGCCTATGCCATCTGGTGCTACTATACAGCTGGCTGACTAATACCCTCAACAATCCACAACATTCTTGTTTGGAAAAGTTTCAGACCACCAAGCGGAAAAGTTGGCAAAAGTTGGAGCTTGGATTCCTAGCTAGCATCCAGCAGGTTGTCCTATTTATGACAATGTACGGATTTGGGCCATCTATTAAGAGTCGACCAATTGTATGCCCCACGTGAGAAGCTTGCCGAAAGCTCGCACTTCATTTTTGTAGGTCAATGTTCTACGGTTTTCATATATCTTCAGTAAGTTCTGTTCTGGTTTTCAGTATGCTTTGTATGGCCTTATACTTAAAGACCTTCAATCGCCTTCTGAAGTTGTCATTTGCTACATAGTACGATCAACAAAGCATATCGATGTACCATATACCCATTGGGTAGCATTAAATCATACGAGGTGTGGTAATACTTTGATGAACCTGTGCAATCCCCTCCTGTACAGCTGGTGATGGTAGAGAACCCTACTCTTAAGGCACATGTCTTTGTACGGGAGTTTATCTTTTACTTGAAAATCTATTGCGTTGGTGGGGGTGGGGTTGGTGATTCAGTCCACCAGTCTCATCAGCTTCCAATATCCCTTCGCTTCGAGTGATGCTCGGATTTTTTAAGTTGATTTCATACTTCATATAACCATAAATCGCTTGATTGAGCTACAGAAGGGGGTTAAAATTATGTAATCCTCTGCAGTGTTAATCTAGAGCAGTGAATAAGAAAATTTGTGAGCCTGGACTCGTGAGTACCGGAGCCAATGCTCCTTTGGTGATACCAAGCTTTACCCCAGCTATGCATCAAGGATTCCTACCATCCCGCTTCGCAGACATCCCAGCCAGCTATTGGAGTTTGTCCTTATTGATAGAAAAAAAGAAAAAAGAAACCATCCCTGAACACCGGGTGAAAGATCTTAAGTAAAATCCCTCAGCAACTATGCGGGCAGCGGAGCAAACCCTCCTCCATTGAGGAATGCCGTGCAAAGCGAAGATACTAGATCTGTCTGAGATCATTCGAATAAAGCGTGTAGGAGTTCTGAAACCAGACGGCTAAGGCTAGATATTTATTGACGAACGTCATCATTACATTATATCCAGTACAATTGCTTTTTTGGAAAATGACAACTTCTGATAGTTCAGCTCCAACCAGATATCACAACAAATGAGCGGCTTAAGAAGATTGATTCAATTGTGGGTGTATGCCGCCCCGAAGCCATTCGACCGATAATTGGTGCTTCAGTAGGACACTCTCGCCCACTCCAATGTTGACGTCCCTCGCTCCCCAGATACCAACGACTGGCGATGGTCCAGCCAAAATTCGACAAAATTCCTGGAGACAGAGCGGATGCAGTTGTAAAATATGATGGTCTATTATACTGCATAAACAACCGGGGTGCACATTAACCCAGACTTGATACTATTATTCCTGAGTTTACTACCCAAGAAAACTCAATCTCTAAGCCGTGATTTTGTTCAATTCAAGCCTATTTTCGTCTGCCCAGAATTCTATTCATCATGTACTACGTAAACACAGAGCCATTGTACCATATCATGCATGAAATATGTTCTCCAATCGGGTCAAGCCCTGCTAGAAACATGGCAGCAGAAACCGTTGCGTCATGTTTGCAACAATATTTATAGTCGTCATTACAAAATAGCCAAATGCGCTAAGTGTAGCCTACATAAAGTGTAAGTGAGATCCCAATCTTGAAAATTCACATCCCTTATTACAATATGTCTCGAAAGCTCTGCATCACTGCTGTTGATGGACAAACCGGCTACTTGATCACCGAACTACTGCTCACAAGTTCCCAATTCTCCGACAAGTTCGACGCTATCACCGGTCTCTCTCTGGATCCCAAGTCGCCCAAATGCGAAGCACTCCGCAATCTCGGTGTTGAGATTATTCATCATGTTCCCGGCACTGAGAAGAAAATAGTAACAGTTCTCAAAGAAAGTGGCGCAGACACTATATGCGTGATTCCCCCTGCTCACGTGGATAAATATCAAATCACCCTAGAACTTATTACTGCCGCGAGTAAAGCGGGTGTGCAGAATGTGTGCTTGCTCAGCTCTGCTGGAGCGGACGTGGCGGATGCTAAGAAGCAGCCTAGACTCCGAGAGTTCATCGAGATTGAGAATCTGGTTCTCGCTACTAAAGGTGACCCAAATACAGCAACTGGTCATTCTCCGGTGGTCATTCGGTAGGCAGTGAACTGTACTCAATGAAGCAGTTTAGTTCTCACACTTAGTACACAGAGCAGGGTTTTATATGGAAAATCTACTAGTCTATGGGCCCCAGGCCAAAGAAGAGTCAACTATACCCCTACCTATTGGGGAAACTCATAAATTTGCTCCTATTGCTCTTGGTGTAAGTCTCGTCTCTCCTTATTCAAGCTTCCGGAGAAATAACGAATTCATGCAGGATGTTGCACTTGTAGCAGCACATGTTCTTTCTGGTACAGGGGAGCATGGTTTTGACGATAAACACCGAGGACAGCTTATCGTTTTAACAGGTATATTTCCTCGTGATATAAAAGTCTCCAATGTACAAGCTAAAAGCATGGTTAGGCCCAATGTTAGCTGCCGGAAACGAGTTGGCGGAAGCTGCACATCAAGCTTTGGGTCAAGAGATGGCTTTCGAGAACATTTCTCCGTATGTAAAACCTGAAGTCCCTCAACTTTAGACAAACAGCCTCTATTCTTTCCATATCTTCGCTTACGCTTACAAATATTTCAGGTACGAGGCTAAACGCGTGTTGCAAGCACAGGCAGACTCCGATTCTTCGGAAATCGAGTACCTGCTAGAATATTACTCGCTTGTTCGCGAAGGGAAGACGAACTATATATCAACACTCGCATTCCACGATGTCACTGGACAGCACCCCCAGGAACCTGTTGAGTTCTTCAAGGTCTATGCGCAGGAGTTCAAAGCAGAGCATATAAGCAAAAAGAAGAAATTCCGAAAGTAAAGGACGATAGAGATCATCAATATTTCACGGAGTTTAATTTAGAAAATGGTAGCCACTTTCAAATACAAAATAGCAATCTCATGTCAAGGTGATATGCAGCTGTTAAAGTGAGACCTAGGGCTTCTTCATTCGTGAAAGAGCTTTCTAGTCGCATCCTGGTTCGACACATCTTCAATAGTTAGTCAGAACACTTATAGGCTTATGCTGAAGTAGTCCTATTGTTATGAGAGAGCGGTTCATGAGTAAACAAATCAAAGAAACGCGACGTAAAATATTAATTACATCATGCTGCTTCTGCAATTTCTTCTTTGCTTTCATCTATTTCGTTTAATACTATACACTTATCGGTCGGCTTAGACCGTCATAGTTGAATATGCTCACTTCCAAGTGTTATGAATGAAATACATCTCAGTACATATAAACGGAGAAAATCTATATAGTATACAGAAGTCGAAAAATTGGAGGTGGAATGAAAATAACACGGTGTGACAAAGACAAGTGTTTGTACCGAATAGTTGTATTTTATTCAAACGCGAGTTTAGACAGGGCTTACAAAACCTGGATCAGACGCGTCTTCAAGAATAAGTTATAAACAACCAGCACTTCCGCATTAGGAAGATCAAGCAAAAAAAAAATAGCAAAAACTCAAGAACAGCCTGTTTCACAGGGTGTCTATAGAAAAAACCCCGAAGGACTTTTTTGAAGGTGGATTCGATTTCGTCCTCCAATGCCCTATTCGATTTCGTGTCCTCCTTTATCCGTTATGTCCTTTAGCACCGCCGTGACGCCGCTTACGCCAATTGCCTCTCTTTGATCACCCAGTTTGGGCTCTGGGCCATTGTTTGTATTTGTTTATGCTGTTAGATTTCACTTTAAGATATTTATAGGAAAGGATGTTTGTGTGGCGAAAGGGAGGTTATTCCGAGCGGAAAAATTATTGTGAAGCTAAGGGTTAAGCGACGGATTAGTATTTTTCCTGGATCGCTATGCAATTTTCTGAGAATAACAGGCTAGTTGGAATATAAATCCAGAAATCGGTCATCACGTGGTTAGTATACCGCCGCCTTTCGAGCAAGGCAGCATTGTTTCAGGGGTTCTCGGTAAACTTAAAATCGTCATGTAAATGCGATACATCCCCGTCGGCCCCTTTTAATATGCACTGAAATAGTCCCTAATCCTGTCAGCCAGAGAGTTTCTATATGCTCCCTTAGTAGACTTCACTACCCACTTTTTTACATTCAAGCAAATGATAACTACGATAGAAAACAAAAAAGACTAATAACGACCTCAAGAGGGTTTATCCCGCAACCCACGTCCACGCTCTCTAGACCCTCACCTTCCGTCTCTGATACATCTTCTGTTTTTTTTCACATATCGGTAGATCTGTTGAAGAGAACAGCTCCTTCATGAAATACCATTCACTGCAGATACCAGGCTATTTCTAATAGATTCTCTTATCATATTTGGGGCTCGAAACCTGATAAACCAAGCTTACCCTCACGAATGGTAAGCTAGTAAACGGCACGTACAAGTACCTGAATGGACAAAGTACAAATTCTCGTGTGAGTACAGAAACAGACTTATCCGTTAGCAATCTAACGGTCCTCCCCATGAATGCCAACAATAGTCCGAAAGCAGATGAGAAAGCAAAGGTTGGTACTGGCATCAAAGGTCTCATTGCTAACCATAAATCCTGATAGTATGAGTCCTTAGCAACAAATCTTTTACAAAACCTTGGCAATGAGCATCCGTGGAGTGTCCACTCGTCCTTTCTTTCAGAGGAATCAATATAGTGGTATTCGACGTATCCATCTACCTTCGTCCAAACATTTAAACAACCTGGTTCCGACCTATGGGAGAGCGGTCTTGCGACAGGAGAACAATGATGGCTCAGGTGAGTCAGATCTTTTAATCAAATCATGCATTGTCCCACTGACTGCACGGAAGAGGATGATATCAAAGAGGAAGACTTGCACCGATACACTAGGTATCGATGGATGTAAGTTAAATCTACCTCAGCAAAGTATACCCGTCTTACCTTAGATAGCTACAACGAGAAGAAAGAACTTGCCAAGCGCTACCTCAAATTTGACCTTGGGATGCTGATAGATGCTGCTATAGAGGCCACTAATGGGAAATCTAAATATTGTATGGGCCTACAGATTTTAAGTATTTGGATATATGACTGACAACTGTAGGCTCCAAGATCCTTAAATGCAAGGAAGGACTGCACAATAAAGTTCTGTTGATGACAATGGATGATGGGACTGAGATTATCGCAAAGTTACCGAATCCTAATGCTGGCCCATGCCATCTAACAACAGCCTCCGAAGTAGCTACGCGTGAATTTGTGAGTTGGCTGTGATAGGAATCTGGCCGGTCCACTAACAAGAATAGCTAAGTGACATGATCAACCTACCTATCCCCAAAGTAATCGGATGGTCTTCAGACAAAGGTAATCCAGTTGGGGCAGAGTACATCCTCGAAGAAAAGGCACCAGGACAACCACTCGGAAGTCTATGGCACCAGATGCCAAAAAAGTCAAAGCTCGATATAATTTCTCAAGTCGTCGAACCAGAGAACCGTCTTGCCTCCTTAACTTTTAGTCATCATGGCTGTATCTACTTCCGAGAGTCTCTGCAAGGGATGACTACAGCCAGCCAGCCATTGATTACCTCTCCGCCTGTTCCGCCTGCCATCGCCGACCGGTTCGTAATAGGCCCTTTAACCACTCCCGAGCTATGGAATATTGAGGATATGGATTTGAAGCTAGATCGTGGACCTTGTGGGTGGGCCGTTTTCTGAAATGTAACTTTGTGCTAACAGTAGAAAAGGGGACACTGCCTTATCATATATCAAGGCTCTGGGTGCCAATGAGATGATATGGGCTCGAAAGTTTGCAAAACCTCGAATGGTGCCTCAGCGTGCTACAGAAGAACCCGAGATGCCGGAGAACTTTATTTCGCTTCTTGACAAATATCTTCAAATTGCGCCTCATCTCGTGCCACGAGCCGAAGGCGCTGACATTCATTCACCAACGCTGTGGCATCCAGACCTCCATCGCGATAATATCTTCGTGGATTCAGATACTAACAAAATCACTCGTATAATCGACTGGCAATCTGCAGTAGTCGCGCCACTCTTTCTCCAATCGGGTGTCCCTCGAATGTTCAGGCATACGAAGCCGGTCGATGAGGACTGGTCTGTCCCCCAGCGGCCACTTGACTACGATAGCTTGAGCGTAGAGGAGAAAGCAAAGATCGATGCTGATATCGAAAGTATTACGTATTATAAGTATTATAAGTATCAATCATTTAAGAAAAGCCCTCGCCACTGGGCTTGCCTCGAACACCAGCATGCGCTTGAGCTTCAGACAAACCCCGTCAAGCTAGTTACTCAGTCATGGAAGAACAACGATGTGTTTTATTTGCGTGAAGCATTGATGGAGTTGGTTCGCCGTTGGGATGAATTGAACGATAACGGGACGTGTCCAATAAGCTTTTCCGAAGAAACATATCGAGTTCACGCACAAGAGGAAAGTAATATAAATGCTGTAGGGGAGATTTTAAGGATTTTCCGAGACGAGGATACGCTCCCTGTGGATGGAATGGTGGATCATATTGATTATGAGCGAGTGAGAGAAAACTGTTTGAAGTTTAAGGATATATTCGTTGGCCTAGGTTCCACTGAGGAAGAGAAGAGGCTACACGAGAGGCTATGGCCGTATCAGGACACCAAATTTTAACATCGTAATTTGGTCGAAGATTGATGAAAGATGCATTATGTTGATTTTTGGCGGGCATTGGTACCTCCTATACGAGAGGATTCAAGTAGATCTCAGGTCTCTGGTCAGTAGTTTACCACTTAAAGATGTAGAGGGTAGCGATAGAGCTACATGGACCGAGCTTCATCACAGCGTCAATGACTTCTGCCTCGATGGAATCACCATAACAATGGTACTGGAAATTATGACTGGTCCTTCTACGTAATTCAATTTACGTCTCAGGATTTGGCTTCTTCAATTACGACTTAAAGTGCTCAGGAATCCAGAAGATCATTTGTGCATTTAATTTACTCAACAGCTAAAAGCTATCACATCAAGTGGCCCCCAAACTCCGTTGGCATGTACTACCCGAAAAAAAACCCCCAATTTCCGAACTCCAGCCTTTGTGTATCATGCACGTTCCCCTCCATATATGTGTGTGTTGCCCGAACTTATGTTGCAGAGTACTGCAACGCCAATATACATGATGTTCCCGCGTTGTCCCATTGGGCCCACCGTTTTATGCCAAACGAATCGGCGTTTCGCGAAGAGGTGTTCTGGGTAAAGGAGCTACAGCATCCTCCGCAGCATTGGAAAGTGAGAGATACGCCGTCCACGCAATACCGATTGTCGATACGAAGGGCTATTTTATGTTAGATTGTGAATGCAAGGTTCTTAAAATGAGCTTACCAGCTGGAACTGAATCGGCATCAATCGAAAATTGATAATCTGCACTAGTGGCCAGACCATAAAGTTTGCCTTCAATGTTGGCAAATACATATCCCGTAACTTATGAGAAACCGCTCGTTTCCCACCACCCTCCGCAACGGTCATAACAGTAAAAAATGTAGCAATCCCTATAAGAAATTAGCCATCCATTACGCGCATGGTGCCTCCAGATATTACAACGTACCAACAGGTGCAAATATAAGCTGATCAAGAGCAACCATCTTCATAGCCGGTCCCAATCCACTACTTTTTGTAATCGGAAACGCCCTACTCAAAAACTTGAACCACTTGAATTGAACCGGTGCCATCATAAAGCCATATGCCATAAACCTAGTCAAGCGTTCGAAATCGAAGGGTGGAGGTAAGAATTTCGAGTCCGGAATCAGTTCATTTGTGTTGGCTGGGTTCTTCTTGTCGAGTTCGTGAATCTCGATGGCTACGGTGTCGTCTTTGGTGATTCCACCGGGCTTGCGGAGAGCAGTGAGACGGATGGTAGTTATGGATTGGGCAACAGTGTCTGCTATTCCTCCTAGGACGGCGTTGGTGATCATCATCGTTAGAACTGCGCGGTGTGTTAAGCTTTGCCCTTTGGTCAAGTGTCAGTGGGGGTGATCTACCTGGTTTATCAGCATAGTAGCTGTTGAATTTGGCAATCAGCCTCGAGCAGATTGCCATCTCTATTAGAAAGATAATCGTATGTACCAAGGGCTACCCGGGCAAACTTTTGTCAGTTTGTAGTCTTTAAATGTCTCAAAGCAAGCGCCACCCTCTGAGCGACAGTGAGCCCTGACGCCATTGATGCACTTACAACTCTGCCGTATATGAATTTGCTATTTATCGTTCGCATGAACCGACGCAGATATAGTGCGAGAACCATCTTGACGTTTGAGCCGTGCTGGGAGATGTTATAAAGATAGGGTAGGTCGGAATTTAGCTATGACGTTGGAGATCTACGCTAGCCAAGGCTTCATCAAATCTTATAATACTGATATAGTATCGTGAAGGCAGTCAAGCAAAAACCTCAATATATGGACGTTTTCGTCTCTTGTGGTGGGCAGGCGATTTTGAATTAATTGTCATTGATGCTGTCCTGTTCAACGTCCGAAACCGTCTGTAGGGGAAGGTCACGATTCTTGGTGGCGCAGGCGATGATGACTACACTGCGATGTTTGAGATGGAAAGCCAAATGCAAATATTATGAAAACCAGCAAATATTTTGATAACAGGTATTTTATATATTGCTTGCTTTTATTATCGGGTGTGATCAAGTCAAATTGGTACAAAATACCCAATCTGTCATGTGCGCGGCTTTGTTATTACAACGATCTATGTGTTGCAAGGCAGCCAGCGTCACAACGTGTGGATTGTGGGTGAGTTCTGCACTGGATTGACTAGCTACGGACAGTCTTAGGCGGTATTCACCTTTGATTGATTGCTTAATGATTAATGGATTGCCGGTGGTGATGAAACACGTCAACGGTACAAGGAGACTGTCATCTTCTAGCAAATTACGAGTGACTGTTGCTTTGATGTTTCTATTCTCCCAAGGAGTTTTGTCGAAGCCTAGTGGTCTTACTTAAGAGACAGAGAATGCAATATTGCGTACTTTCAACTACATAAGCTCATAGAGCACTTTGAATGTTACTTGAACATGTTGACCGATGGTCTCGAATACCCCACATATTGGACAGGATTACTATAATCCGGGTCAAACAGAATAGCGTCATTACAGGCGCTTCCCAGACTAGTGTTATTCAACCAAGCAGGCTCCCAATAATGTACCTGCGTTGGGTTCGAAGTCAGTAATCCCAGAAGAAAGAAGCGACAAAAGTTCGGAGCAGGATCACATACCCCTTGGCCCAATCCAAACGGAATCTCTCTCACAATCTCAATAACCTTCTTCACCCAAATCAACTGTCCTCCAACACTATACCCAATTTCTGGCTCCGAACTCTCCGGAATTGGATTCCACTGCCCATTACAAATTGCTGGATAATCCGTCTCCACTACCTGAATCGGCTTTTTATATTCTTTCGCTAACGTATTTAAACTCCTCCTCAAATTCGTAAAAGTCGCTGCGGTACCATAAAATGGATAGAAACTGAATCCAAAAACATCCCAAGCACTGCTTTGGACTCCGTTGGCTGTCAAAGCACCGAACCAACGTTGTTGTAAGGTAAGGTTCCAGCCGTTGTCGATATGGACCATGATTTGTGGTTTTTGGAAGAGGCGGTAAGGCACATCATCGACGCCGGCGCGAGCGGCTGAGTAGAGAATAGCGATATTGGAAAAGTTCGCGACAGTTTTGGACCACGGTTGCACATCGACATCAACACGACCAACCGGCCAGAGCATGCCGTGACGGATCTCGTTTCCAAGAGAGACGATGGAGAGATCAATCTTGGCCTTGTGGAAAGATGTTAATGTGTCGCGGACGTACTTACGCAGAGTGCTGGCGAGGGGATAGAGAGTTGTGGGCCAGGCTGCCGGAATGTATTGTTTTTGGGGGTCAGCCCATGTGTCACTTTATATGATCAGCGCTTCTCCTGTCGGTCTATGGGCCATATTCCTACTTACGAGAAGTGAAAATCTAGATATATCTTATAACCCTGGCTCTGGAAGCGTTTGGCCAACTCAAGGTTATATTGCAAGCCATAGACTCCGTCTTCGGGGTTGACCCATATTCGAAGGCGGACAGTGTTCATTCCCCCATCGCCCAGGATTGCCTCTGCAGGACGGGTCTGATTGTACTGCGTCGTGTCTTTGAAAATAGAGCCGCCGTCTTCGAGGAGTTTCAGGGAACTCAGATCATGACCTTTGTAGAAGAATGCAGCCGGCTTTCCGTGGCTAGTCTAGAGTTAATGGCAGCTTCTGACCCAATATGGTTGCATTTTCCATGCTACAAGCTCAAATGAAATGGATTTATTCCTTACTTTGAACCTGTAGGTGTAGCGGCCACCACTGGCAAAGCTAGACACGCAAGTTTCCAGAAATGCATAATTGCACCTGTCCGAGTCCTAAACAATCGAATGGCCGGATGTAAATCTAGTGCCACAGTACATATATGCTCCAAAAAAGACCAGACGAGTCCAATCGCATTCTATATACAACAAAATATCTGTAGCTGCATACTTATTAAATTTTCATTACACCCACAATCCACCAAGCTGGGCCCGTTTGTATATTTCCACCAAACAAAAGCAATCCCACCGAAGCACAATGTAACCTCTGATCTTCGAACCCCGCGATAACATGCACGAACTCCCAGGCAGGTGGAGTTCTTTTTAGGGGTTCCCTTCCGGGTCATAATATCGGGATTGGTTCGGGTAATTTGACAAATAATGGGCCGAGGCTTGCCTGGTTAGACGTTGGTTAAACTTCAATCACGAAGCTGGAAAGGTCATTTATTACCTGTTTATTTTGTAGAACAAACACATTCAATGTAAGGTATATTATAAGAGCTAATTTTCGTGTTCATGTGTTTCAAAATTCTTTATGTGGATATGAAGATATTCACCACTTTATTGTTAGCTGCTACACTAGAATTAATTCGTAGCTCAAGAAGCCCATGAATCGAAAACGAAGAGAAATATATATAACCAGTTTTTAATTACCCACAAGTTCTACGCTTTCTAACCTGAGTGTGTGCTCTCTATTCAACTCGATGGTGTTCAGTATCAGAGTATAGTGACTTTTCCATGTTGTGTTCTGGCTCCCTTGGCCACTCCTGAACCACGCGAGGCATAGGGGTGGTGCAGATGAATCTTCGAACGGAATATGTTATATTCGTAGCTCTAGATCGTTCCCAATCTGTGAATGGGAAGCTGTATTTAAATTGCAACAACAGAGCACGGTTTAGAGCGTGAACATGATGTCAGGATGGTTTCCTCGTTCATTCAAAGGTGGATGCTGCTGCATTGACCTAATACCAAGGCAAAAGATAACAGTGAGAAGTACGAATACATATCCTCTACGAAAATCCAACAAGGAAGCCATAGCTTTACGAATTATACTCACAGTCACTGCTCTTTTAGCATCTTATAATTTTGCAACATTCCTCATTTTAAGTCAAGCACTCCTTCGCACCTTCCCAAAGTCTCCGTATTTCAACCCAACAATATTGAGCCTGCATGTCTCGTCTCTTCAGTGCCTCGATTTCAAGACCATCACCGCAAGCACCCCAGAGTGAATACAAAATACTAGCGAGACCGTTGTCTAGCTCCTCGCCGTGACTTTATATTCTGACAACTCGTACCTAACTGGAATATCACAGTCACAACCTCAAGTATCTGCACAACATATCCATATTGTGCTTGGAGCAAACGAAAATGTGTACGGAAGAAATCTCCCTCTTCACTTGTCGCCACTATGAATCCCGCCTCCAACGATGCTCCACGCGTCTAGAAGAGCACAATGCCGCACTGTGCCGCGCCACAATCTTCACATTTCCACAGACAATACCAACCTGTCCAACGCCAGAAATGAAACCGACAAAAAGGATGGGCAACTGTGCGGTTTGTAGACGTGTAGAGGCAGAACAAGAGCGGGCGAATTGGGTAGGGGAGAAGGAGAATCGGATGCCGAGACCGGGCGGGCATGGTTTGGGTGATAGAGGGGGGATGGGGACGGGATACGGTAGTAGGGGAGGGGAGGCGAGCGGGGAGAGGTTTAGGTGATGCTTTGCAAGGAAAGGGGGGCGGTGGGGAGACTGGGAATTAGGTTGCGGATGGAAATTCTGATACTAGTGGACAGACACAAGCTCGGTTAGAATGAAGACTGAACGAGCAAGGTGGCGAGGACTGTCGATGGCTGAAATTCCTTGTTCTTTGGTAACATATTTCGTATGCCTGACTTTAAGCCGCAACTATGCTCAGGATTATATCAGTTATAGAGGAGAACTATTCACTTGATGGCCCTGAATATGAAATAACCATCATTTATATATGAATAAAAACACAGGTATTTAAAGGTGATCACACTTACGGGAATTTGGCTCAGACTTGCCTTTAACTACTTCAGCATTGACCATATGTAAATCCAACGGCACCGATCTCCTTCCGGGTTACTACTTATGTAGAAACACACAAGAAGCAGAGTGAGTGAGCTTTCCGCAGGCACATGAGTACAATTCAGCAGTATCTTGATCTGTCATCATCGCCAAAAGTATATCACGCTATCAAGGTTGTCCCTTTTGTGCTACCTACTTCCATCTTCGCGGTTCGGGACCCAAATTGTATCTACGTAATGGTTAGTTTTAATATGAAGATTAAGAATCTAACATACTGCGCGTTTCTTTTCTTGAGACACTGAGTGCATTCCTAAGTCCCAGGCTAAAAGACGCAAAATCTTCTTGTCTGGCTCCAGATCTGATTCCTCTGCAGCTTCTGAAGCTAGTTTCTGAAAGACAGCAAAGCCACACTTTTCCCAGACTGGACACTCAACCGCCCATTTTACTAAAGACTCGTCCAGGTATGGAAATCGTACTTCCTTGCCCCAGTGCGATATCACGCGGTCATCACGACCTAGGTTTCTCTTTCCTAGTCGGCTGACATCCAACTCTAATTCATCGAGGAGCGCGGTGATTCCCTTTCTTTCGTAGGCTATGCGGTGGCGTCCGTACCCACCAAAGAGTTCATCAGCCCCAAGACCAGAGAGAAGAACACGAGCGGGGGTCATGTATGGAACCGCGGTTGTATCGATATTTGTTGTGGCCATTCCTGTTCCGCGGGAGGCGAAGTATAGCGCAAATGCGATTGAAAGATCCATCTCTGTGTTATGAGGATGTATAAGTTTAATTACATTAGCTTTGTGGGCCATTGTTTCCGTGTATGGAACATCAACCTGGCAAGGTTTAGCTTATTTATCAATCTGGATGCTCAGGACCTACGGCAACGAATCTCCACATTCTTTTAGGGCATATTTTGATCAGTTCTTGAAAGGTTTTCCGGCCTGTTTCTCTATCTGGACATGTTTCGTATGGAGATATCTCAAACAACTCCTCGCCAGATGATATTACTTCTACTAGCCCGGACTTTTCTGGGGGGTTTACTATTTGTCGGTTCCTTGAGCTTCGTAGATTCTTAAGATTCTTCGCAGCTTGAACTACTCGCGGATTCTCAAACGCAACATTGATTAGGTCAATCTCTTGATCCGGTGGTAGAATACTGTGTGAAATTCGCGCCAGGATAGTGCAATCCAGACCTCCAGAGTAAAGAACAGCAACACGAATATTGGTGTTTGTAACAATTTTAGGGGGTTTAGGAATATCCAAGAGCCGATGTTTCAGGGACTCAAGGAGAAGGTCGTGCAGAACTTTGACATTCCAATTAGGCAGCATAGGTCCAGTTGGTACCTCTCGATTGAACGTACCTAGTGTCGGCATCTATCAATGTAGTGATTAGTGAAGTCCTTGACTTACTCCACAAGAATATTGAGGACACCCACCGAATCATTGGAGCCGTTGTTCCAAGGATATCTATTTGTAGAAAAAGGTGATGATAAATAGCCACTAGCTGTATGCCCTGAGACTAGAGTGGTTTCAGTATTATACGAAATCATGTAAATGGCGTCAGCTTCCACTTCTTTCCAATTCCCGTTGCTAGGATCTGATGTGCTTGCAAACTCAATAGAGTTGGAAGTGGCGTTGTAAAGCAAAGAACGCCGTCCAAGACGGTCTCGCCCAAAGAAAAATCGACCGTGGACTTTGTCCAGGAAGACAAATGCGAAAGGACCAGAGATGCTGCTTAGCACCTTTAGTACACCTAACGGCGGCTCGACAGTATCTATAGATGCTGCATGTACAAGGGCCTTGAAGAGAATTTCTCCATCGTTACCACTTGAAACTGCATCTTTCCCTATCTTCCAAATTTCACCATTCCAACACAGGACAGATCCAGTCCGTGGATCGGTAAATGGTTGAGGCGCAACATGGCCCCCTCGGAGAGCCAAAACAGTTGAAGTAAAAGAGAGATAAAGCGATGCTTCACTATCGTCAGCGCGAAGCTGGCATTTCCCAGTGTGATCCGGGCCTCTCTTGCGAAGCAGATCTTCTAGGTCATAACTTGGGTGCTGATAGCCATCTACGGAGATGGATGCATGTATTCCACACATCTGATGTCCAAATGAGCAAAGCGGCTTTTTGACTGGCTTACGCTCTATTGTAGATCACCATGCTAGTAACAATATCCCGAGGCTTGTGTTTGTTGCGTTTAGGTGATTGAGTGAAAGACATGGAAGTTTTGGAGTTGAGTTTATAACTGTGGAGTGGACCCACATCCCATCTCAAAGTGTCAGCCTTGCACAAACACTGGCCTACTCAACCTCGATGCGGAAGAACGTACACAGTAAAATCAGCCAGTCACGCTCACCACAGCGACGAAACTACAGCCTTGATAAATTCTCGATGGTCAGCATCATTGTTATTGCAGACCTCAGAAGACCTGCGCAATCTGCAGTTGGCGAACAGCTTTCTTTGGCCTCATAGTCGAAAAAGACCCCGCCATATTCAAACGCCCGTCGAAAAGGCGCCGCTGGATGTCGTCCCTCGGACAGGTTGCAGGAGACATTAGAGAGGCAGATGAGGCACATAATTGCAAGTCAGACTTGGCGGTCGAGGACAGACAGATAAATGAGCATAGCCCAGGAATCAGACCTGTCTCTAGCGTTGTGAATGCCGACCTATCTGCCACTCCTCCTGTAGAAGGTGAAGACAAATCTAGCAAATCACAAGGGAAAAAGGTTGCTACAGAAGCCCAGGCCAATGACATGGACAACAGCGATACTTTACAGCCCGAGTTGTTGACTGGATCACATCTGGGTGGGTTGGGGGAAACATCTGTCCAAGACCCTTTGGAGTCTTCAGTATCGACTTTAAAGCCCGAACCAGATGCGAGTACAAAGTCACAACAATTCCTTTCACCTGCGGATCAGACATACCTCGACCCGACTCCTAAAACACCAATCCCCTCACTACCACCCTCTCGGTCAACCTCAAATGCGGCTTCCATTCCCCTATATAACCACAAGAGAGAACCCTCCTCAGGTAGATCTCCAACAAGATCCGATGCTGGATTTGATGACAGAGTTTCTGGCAGTGATGATGAACGGGAGGGGATACCTCGAACCGAAATCCAGACTATAATGGATCAGTTCAGCGAAGAGGGACAAGGTCCAGATCACGAAGAAGTCATGTCTCCAAGACTTGAGATCGCTGGGCCCCTCCTTGGTAGCCCTTTGCAACATCCGCCCAGAAAGTCAAGTCTCGAGCCGCTGAATTCATCCACTGCGAGCGCTTTGCAAAGCTTACAGGACTTACGACTGACCCCAAGCATATCCTCGAGCTCTCAAAGTCGAATACAGACCGAGACAGGGCCTCCAGTACCACCCAAATCGGGCTCAATACGTAGCTTTAGTATCAGTACCCCCCAGAAGAGAGACGATCAGACTTCAGAGAACCCAATGTCACCTCCTTTGCACCGACCACCGCCTCCTCAACCTGAACCTGAACCCGACCTGCCCTTTGACTTTCATCGGTTTCTAGAGCAACTGAGACACAGAACTGCAGATCCAGTAGCGAAGTTCTTGCGATCTTTCTTGCAAGAGTTTGGCAAGAAACAGTGGATGGTACATGAACAAGTAAAAATCATAAGTGATTTCCTGGCTTTTATTACTAACAAAATGGCGCAATGTGAAGTTTGGCGTGAAGTTTCCGATGCAGAATTCGATAATGCTCGTGAAGGCATGGAGAAGCTAGTTATGAATAGGTTATATACACAGACCTTTTCTCCAGCGATACCGCCCCCACAGCCAATACCTGGGTCTCGGCCAAAAAGGAGAGGCGCCGAGCGACCGATGGGACCAGGTAGAAGAGGCCAACACCAGGAAGATGTTGAGCGTGATGATATTCTTGCCCAAAAGGTCAGCATATATGGGTGGGTCAAGGAGACACACTTAGATATTACTCCTGTTGGAGATGGCGGGAAGAAATTTTTGATACTAGCACAGCAAGGTGAGACCTCTCTCATTCACCAAGATTGTAACTTGCTGAGCCATGATAGAACTTGTGAAGATCAAAACTTACAGGGCGCCTCGAGACAAAATAATTTGCGTCCTTAACTGTTGCAAAGTAATTTTCGGTATGCACATTTACCACCCCTAAATATTGTCAATTTTAACTTTATAAGGGTTGCTCAAGCACTCCAAATCTGATGGCTCGGCGGACTCATTCATGCCTCTACTCATCTATGTTGTCCTACAAGCAAATCCCGAACATCTTGTCTCGAATGTCCAATATATTTTAAGATTTAGAAATCAAGAAAAGTTAGGCGGAGAAGCCGGGTACTACCTCTCTTCTCTTGTAAGTGGGATTTTTCAGTCTGAATAAGCAGGAACTAACCATTTTCTTTTAGCTGGGCGCGGTTCAATTTATTGAAAATCTTGATCGAACCAGTCTATCAATATCCGATGAAGAATTTGAGCACAGTGTAGAAGCAGCGGTCTCTGCAATTGCGGAAAAGCATCAAGCTGAAACCAAAACTCCACCGCCAACCCAGCTTTCAGAGAAGTCGACGCTCAGTCGTCCAGAAGTAGTTACTCGACCGTCGATAGACGGGGAATCCTCAAAGCCTCGTAATTCAACGTCCTCTGTTGAGTATGAGAGTGGGAATGATCTGGATGAGAAAAGTGCCATGACAGGCTTGCTCAGAACAATCCAGCGGCCGTTATCTTCTATTGGCCGTATTTTCTCAGAGGAACATACTAGTAGTAGCATGTCTCACAGTGGTCCGGCTCGAACTCCGTTACCGGGAAACACGCCGCACATGACCCCATCTCCTCGAATAAGTCAAGATGCAGCTCGAACTCAAGAGCGTGCTCCCGACCCGCGCGAAGTCAACAGCCGGATCAGGCTGACTGCCGAAGACTCAGCGGCGAGGCAAGCGAGCGCCGAAGCTGCAGAAGCCCATCGCATTCAGCGAGCAGAGCATGCTAATGTCGTCGAAACACTAGCTGGCATGTTTCCCGACTTAGATCGAGATATCATAAGTGACGTAGTGACGCAAAAAGAGGGAAGGGTTGGACTTGCTGTAGATGCTTGTCTAGCACTTAGCACTTAGATGATAAGCATATTCAACACATAGGGTCCTTGGTTGACTGGAGTCCAGAATAATGATTTGAGCGTAGCATCTGCGTTACGATATCTCGGGGTCATAGCTTAAAATGTTGGGAACCATGAAGTTTAGCGTATCTAGAAACTGGTTCAATATTCTTGGTAATGAAAGCCTACAGATAATTCCTTCCACCTTTGATATTTAAAACAGAGTAGACCTAAGTTTGAGATTGGCGAACTTCCTGGGTGACGCAGGTGTCTTTAATCAATTCAAATTCAATGCCATTTATAGACCCTTCTGATGTACACTGAAGTGGGGATTAGAAGCCTCGAAAGTTATTAACGTTCAATATGTATCTTGGCGCCAAGGATAGTATATTAAATGCATGTAAAGGTTCAACCAATCAAAAGCGGCGGCCCCTTCGGCTCGTCGTCACTAAACAAAAATATTTGAGACACTGGTCGCGAAACACATGTCAACTTGTTTGTCTCTCCATGCGGCGCTGTGAATATATATAATTATTCATAGTTATGGCGAAGAAAAAGAATAAAGCTCCAGTTGTTGAGGACGCAACTGAGTCTTCAATTTCTCTCAACATGCCGCCCCCACCTGAAGCTTCAAAACCCAAAGTTAAGACATCATCACCACCACCACCACCACCCCCTCAACCACAGCCCTCCACGTCTGCTCTGATTATATGTCGTAATAAGTATGTACCTATGCCCCATAGGAGTCGATTGATGCTATTGCAGCTCCAACTGCTACTTTGTTGAGAAGAGGTAGCGCCAGGCGCATGTTGTTGGATCTGATTGATGGAGGTTAACAATTTACTAGACACTGGCGTTACATCTCTTCCTTCCATGGTCCATGGCTTCAATTACCCCCAGAAGTCCTTGAAAACCTTGCGAATAACAACTACAACCTACCACGACCACGGCCCATCGACCCAGCTGTGTTTTTTGACCTTTTGAAAGTGCGACAACTCGTCGATGAAGCTACCACCTTAGCTGTGCGCGCTGCAAGCGGAGTTACATCTTCCTCACTCAATAACTCGTCGAATGCGAACAATAACCTCTTGGGGAATGCCGGGGCTGCGTTGGGCCTGGGTGGTGGAGGCGGTGGCAATGCGAAGTTGAGTAAGGAGCGGAAACACAGGATGAGAGAGCAGGCGACGCAGAAGCTTTCCAAAGCATACCACCTCGACGAAATCGCATGCAGTGTTGCTACCATGCAATCTGCTTCTACGTTGGAGGATGTTGCGCAGCTTGTGCTACGGCGGAACCCAGATGATCCGGATGCGAAATATGTACATTTTTTCCATGAAAAGATTCCCTCGAGACAGCTTGCTGAGTGTACAAGTTTGCAACCTTTAGATGAAATTGTGGAAGCCAGACCATACGAGGGTGAGATATTAAGGACGAGAGCTGTTACAAAAATATTCAAAGAGGATTACATTGGTGCGGCCCAGGATCTTACAACTGCGTTGTCGGTTTGTAGGTATTACCAGAATCAGCATAAAGAAGGACGACAACAAATTCAACTGGCTAGTGAGGCTGCTGCGGATGCTCAACGTACTGGTGGAAGATGGAAGGATGAGATTAAGTTGGATGAAGAAGACCATCCAAGAAGTCTTGAGACTCAGCTTCTGTTCCACCGCGCAGGCGTCTATCTCACGATAGCGTACCAACATATCAAAGATGCTCTTCCTCCTAAGGATGAACGTAATGGTGCTAATGGTAGAAGGGCTGAAAATGGCAATGGAGAAGCTTCAAGTCCTCCAGCAGTATCACCCGAGAGTCCAGAAGCTCGTCGAAAGCGCCTTGAAGCACGTAAGGTCGTCAAAACCAACGCAAAAAGAGCCCTAAGAGATTACATTAGTTATCTATCTAATTTTGACTATACTCCTGGGCTATCTGCGGAAATTACTGCAGAATTCATGCGTAAAGTCAACACCGTCGCCAATGGTTTCAATATTCCGAGCCATAAAACTCAAGGCAAAACTCTCGACTTAGAAAGCAATGACTCTCTCAGCAACGGTGCTCTGTCTGATGCTCTCATTCACCGCCCAGGCCGCTCATCCCGGAGTGTTCCAATTTCCAACACTCGTTCCCCAGACCTCCCTACTCTCCCTTCGCCAATTGTTTATCAAATGTCCGCTCTCTTCTCCGCTTCGTCTCCTGCTGGCTTACCTCCTTACCCCGAAACTGCCACCACTCTCTCAACTAAAGCCCAGCTGGATGCTCTGCCTACAAACAACTATCTCGGAAACGACTACCACGAAGCCCTCACTTACCACCCATTGCTCACTGACGCTCTGCACTCCCTACTACTCTGCCACTGTCTCATCCAGACATCAAAGGCGGAGTTATTGCGTCACGCACATATGGTCGCACGTCTCGCCCGCGTTTGCGACGGCTACCCAATATTTCAAGCTGCTCGCTCCCCCAGCCGCGCTGACTGGATCGAAGTTGTTCGCCGTGGTGAAAACTGGATCGGTCTCTCCCAAACTTGGGAATCCCTTTGCGCACCTGCTCCCCTACCCGGTCAATCCCCTCCCAACGCCCAAAAGGAAACCGCTTCTGAAAAAGAAGAGCGTCTGAAACAACAAGCTATAATGGAGGCACTTGAAGATGATCGAGTTCATGATGAGGCCTCTTTTCATGCCGCAGTGGCGGCAAGACAGAGGAGACAGAGAGAGGATGAGTTTAATATGGGCGGGGGAAAGGAGAAGGCCAAGCGTTGGGCACAGGATGATGGAAAGGAGTATCCAATTTCGACTGAGAGGGCAGCGGCGATTGTGGCATGGGTTCGGGAAGCGCCGGTTGGTGAAGGAGCAAAGAAGAAGAAACGGAGAGCACCACCTAGAGGCGTAGTCGAGGGAGTTTTGGATGGGATGAAAGGTTTGGATATTGACGGGCAGGGCTTTGAAAAGGTAGAGGAAGAGGTCGAGTAGGACGTTATCAAGATATAGATGTGATGAAATATGATGATTGTGTCTGGGTTTTGGGGTTGGGATAATATATTCCAGATCTGCTTAACAGATTTATATGAAGATGGTCATAAAATCTGGGGTTATTTGGTTAGTATAGATATAATCCTGCTCGTATCTGAAGTAAAGGTTAAAATAAAAGGATAAACTTCACAATACTGACTAATTTAAAACTTCAATTTGTTGTGAAAGGCTAAATATGAGGGAATCTCAAAAGGAATTCTAACAGCTTCTGAGATCACAGATTATAGCATTATTGTTTCACGGTTTACAAGGACTAATTGCTTTCTTTTTCTGGGATTTCGGGGAGCTTTGAGAACTATGGTTTGTTCAGCTTATGGTTGTTTCCTCGGTTTGCTGCCCCTCTTGCAATGAAACAGAGAGAGTTTGAAACCCTCACCTCCACACAAAACACATACTCAGTCTATATATCATGTTTATTCAGCCCTAGGTTATGAACAGAACCGCACTCCTCTTTTAAAAAAGACTTAATATGAAGCATAGTTTTGCTGTATTCAGAAAAAGGCTTTCCACCATTATTGTTAAAAATTGAGCCTATAAGAAAGTAGCTCTTTTTCGTACAAGCCTCGTCCGCAATCACTCGTAAACATAGAACTGAACGAGATTAGTTTCTGTATGAAAAGCTATGTTACTAAATATCACATGACTAGTGATTTTAATCTTATAATCTACTTAATACAACCAAGTCAACCTCCTCTGATACAGAATATATAAATCGTAATTTGTTAACCTACTGTCTGATATCTTTGCGCAAAGAAGTGAACTATATCATGACCAAGGATCGGGGAGACAAGTAATAGCAATCCAGGCTACATATAAGTGCATTAACTATAATAGGTGCAGACAAGTCCAATGTTAGTACCTTTCCTATCTTATATTAGAATAAATTCTTCCTCATTTCTCTGGTCAAACCAACTTGTGCCATACAAGCCACCGAATCCAACCCGCTTAAAACTATTTGTAATATTCGATACCTCATGTTGTTCACTGACATGAGCCTTAACAACAACCAACCCAAGACAGCCTCTTGTAGTCTCCGGATGCGTATCCTCTTGGCCAACTAGCGGTGCACAAACAGGTATGAAAAATACATCATTGGGTTTGAACTCCCTGCTATCGAAAGAAACCCAGCCTTTAACATTTCTCCGGGGCCAATGCTGTTTGGAATCAATAGCTTCAAGAATCTGATACGAAAACGTTGGTGGCTTCAGTGGCTGGAACTGCTCATCATCTTGGTGAAGCGGCATATGATCTACCAATCCTAAAAAGCCGTTAGAAGGTCTGGAAGGATCTCCCTTAATGCCTGCTATTGCTCTGCCAAAGCATACAAGTGCGCTGTATGGCCGCGAACCCAATGCCTCGACCTCAAGCACGCTTTTGATTTTCAAGAAGATTCTTCGTTCGAACTCAATATCTTGCCCGAGTAGATGGAACACGCGTGGTCCCTCCATGGCTGCCCATGACCATGACGGGGCTCGAACGTGGTCAGGAATCACGGAACCTTCCATGCTAAACATTTCTGTGTACCACAATAGACTGTAAACAAATAATGGCTCCTCGAAGAAAAGATGTCCCTCAATGCAGCGTATTCCCGTTCCGCGACTAATCTCATTTCCGAGTCCAAGGATTGCTGGCAACTTGTCTGATGAACGTGTTAGCTTGCAGTCGCTGAACTCGTGGACTTTGCAGGCATAAAAATGGTAGAGTGTTCTCAGCGCTTTACGGCGCTCGGCATGGTTTGAACTGCCGCTGCCACGATTCTGTCCAGTCAACGGTTTGATGTTCTGTCCCAAGAAATAAGAGGTGTTGACATTGGACGTAGTATCCTCTATGGCGCCGCTCTCGCTGACTCGATATTGAGAGCACTCCCAGTGAACCTGCGTGCTATCGAAATGCAGAATGCGCCGCGAAAGAGTGCGCTCTTGAAGTACCCACCCTCTCCGACTTATAGGTGTCCACCGTGGGTCGATAACACCTGTATACTGACCACGCAAATATGTGTGTCCAGAAGTTGGACATCCTGGCTGAAATGGTAACGAAACATCCATCTCAACACTCGGGTTCGGGGTTAGAAATCCTGCGTGATCTCCAGATGAATCAGAGGCAGAAATAGTCAGATACGCCTTCTCGTACACAAGTCCCATTGTTTTCGCTTCGCGCTTCCAATCCTCGTAGTCATCTTGGATGATGCAGACGGAGTCTATCCAAACATACTGCACCCCAAGTTTCCGGGCGATGAAGACAGAATCTCGGAACGTCTTTGGCATATTTTCGAAGTCAATGCTCTCTTTTAAGGACGCGAGGTTTTTCGTAGTGGTGTATGGTTCCACCACTGTTCCCCAAGAATGACTAATGGCAACATACTTTCCTTTAAGTCCTCTTGTATCAATCAATCGAGGAAGCTGATGACCATCAAATGAGGTAACATCTATCACTCGGGTCGGCATTTGCGGTTCAACCTCAATCGCATCTCCAACTAGCCCTAACCTGCACGTCAAATGTTTCGAATCGCACTCACTGATCCATCTTCGAATACAAGCAATCGAATCGTCCGACCCCATCTGGCCAATCGTCCGTCGCGGAAATTCCTGAGCGGCGATAGTTCCTTTCAGTATGATATCAATACTGCAATATCACCCAATAACTTTCTCCTGCAAACTTACCAAACTTTGCAAAAATAGACACTGTACCCTTCCCATCCAGGTTTGGAGTTTCCCCGGCTCTTTCCGCCCTTTCTCGCTCCCGCTTAATTTTGAGAACATCCTCCACCTCCACGAGGTCTCGCTTCTGCTGCAAATATAACCTCAGCACTGTTGGCTCAGAAAGCGTAATGCCACAATGAACAACACTATGAAAAAGTTTACAAGCAGCACAGCTCTTTACTGATGCCGCAGGATTCTCTAAGGATAGAGCATAGAATGTTCCAGGAGCTGTTGATGTGCTGACATCATCATCTCGACTATGCAGTAGATAATCTAGGCCCCATTGAAAAGCCTTTGTTTTGAGTAAGGCTTCGCCGTTGATGATTTTGCATTCCTTGCAAAGGGTTTCGGGTGACAATTTCGCAGAATGTGAGGTACGTAGTGATGCATCGCTCATTGCGAGCTTTGAGAGTTGACGCTTTTTAGGACAGTTGTCTAAGAAAAAAGCTAAAGCTCGAACGCAAAAGTCTCTTGTTGGATGCGGGTATATCTGTGGAGTGAGGGAGCTCCTGTATGAGCTGATATTGGAATATTGGTTTTGGCAGGTGTAGTCATGCGGTGCCGCCACTCAGGTGATGTTTCAGCGTGGTTCACCAGTAGATTTGCACAAGGCTGTATTAACAAGGTAACAGACCAGAGCAGACCTCAGCCGTGCCTGGGACGTATATAAGCACACGGAAACTTTGGGACTTAGAACACAAGACTTTAAAACAATCAATACATAATTAAACTTCCGAAATGTCTCCGTGCGTGCGTAATATAATTCACTTAGGTAACTGAAGACTAATCGGCTTGACTACCTATCTCCTATTACACTATGTGAGAAATTTAGTAGTTAGGGCAACATATAAGATGTATAGTATGGAATTTGAAACTTATTACAATTTTATATTAGAGGGTAGAGGTATAAGAATGTTTATTGATCAGACAGAATTTCGGTTGGTTTTTGGTTGAATTTTTAGAGTTGTGACGTGCTTCCAAGACGAGATGACATTAGGAAAATAAAGCTTAGTGAGTCATTGGCTCTTCAAAGAACTTCTGTTGATTCAGTTCTCATTTCTCGATTGACTTCTTCGATGTAAAATATGTTCAAAAATGATATTCCCTGGGTAGGCGTAACACCAACCACTGTTATAATGAATCTTCACTCTCCACCTCCACTGTCACCAGTCCATGGCCACGGAACATATTGTAACTTCCAGCCATTCTCCCCTTTCCCTAAATCTTTTGAAATATTCTGCAACTGTGCTTTCATCTCATCGAGCCTGGAACTAAAATAATGAGCCCAAAAGTCACCACTTATTTCGTGCCCCGTTCCTGCTATAAAAAGAAGTTCTTCCACATTATTGAAGTATTGTACCAACATTTCTGCATTTGGATCCCGATATTTTTCTTTCTTACATACCATTATCCTTATTCCAAGTATGTAGGAGGGTATACAGAGGCGCTTGATGTTATGAGTCCATGATACTAGTGGAGCATGCCGAGGGTGAATCGCTGGGAGAAGAGCATTCCAGATGTGAGTTTGGCGAGTAGTTTGGAACAGATCTCTAATGTAGATGAAGATCTTGTCGTTGAAGGAAATCTTGCTTATGCTGCGATCTCGTTCAGGGCCACGGAGGCGGAGTGGAAGAATATCAGGATACTCTTTGAGATGCACATCTCTGGACTCCTTACAAGCGGCAGTCATTCCGAGCTCGAAAACCTCTGGGGAATTGGCCAAGAATTCATCTGTTTCTGCAAATTAGTATAGTTTGTATTAGATCGGAATGGGTTGTGATACACACCACGTTCTAGACTAATTCTCAACAGCAATTCACGAGTTCCGCCAGCACCGCTCCAAAATGCTTCAAGAGAGATAACACGAGCCGGCTCTGTGTCCTGATCGTCAGAGTATCTTGGTATCTCCGGTAGGGAGATTGCCAGACCATTTGTTTGAGCTCATTTGGCAGTCGTTGGAATGCGTGAAAGGTACTGGAGACTTGCTTGGCCATGTTGACCAGGGTCCATCCAAAGAGAGTACTGAGCTTAATATGGGTTTGAATATATGAATTTGTGTCGTAGCTGTCTGTCTCTTTATTGTTGTTGATTTGAGGACGAGAGAGAGCTTTTCGAGGTTAAGAACTTTTAAGAACTGGCAGACCATGCTTGCAGATTTTGTGAGGTGTTGAACCTACGTGAATATCTTCCATAAATTTCTAGGTTAGACTAATTTGTGATTGACCTATCTAAATTGAAATACAAATCTTAAGTCAAGTCACAAGTATTCCTTTCCAAGAGGAGAAAGAAACAGTAGAATAAAATAGGAGAAAAATGCAGCCGTACTGAGTCGCAAGATGCACATACGTATTCTCAATCTAACAACTAACATATTTGAACACTAAACTTTTATATTAGATCAGGTGTAAACACACCGAACTGAGCGTGCCACTTATGTTTATAGCTACATAAGTGAAGTCTTCTTCTAAAAAAGATAAAAAGCCATTCAGCCGAAAGAATACAATTAATATCACAAGCTTTAAAATTCAAGTATAAAAGTATTCTTTTTAGCAGGTCTTTATTGGGAAGGGACGTTATAAATACCCTATAATGAATATCTGATTTGGTAAAGAAGCTTATTGTTCTGCCTGGCTTTGAAAACAACTCTTGGCTGCGGTCAATTCATGACTTGGATATGAAAAGAATCAACTGAGAATATATTTGACATTGCCAGTAACCAAAGACACCATGTGAATAAAGAATAGGTACTCTAAGATGTACTAATAATTGAGCCGAGACCCACTTGCCCTAAGCTCTGCTTCCCTGGACTATCCAAATGCAAATTTTCAAGTTCATTTCCAGAAACTCGATTCGTAATCCAAGGTTGAACATCTTCAAAATATGAGCTATTATTTGAAAACTACACTATAGTAAGTTACACTAGCGCAAGTTTCAAGGGCTTACAGAACAACCAAGAATGCATTTCCTGTTATCTCAGCCTCCTAAGTAAGTAGTTTCGTAGAGTACTCTTTGCATAGAATATCAAGAACTATCTTAAAACCTGGATTGTGTAAACTCTGAAACTAATGTCACGAGACAAGCTTCTAAGCCAAGTTCTTTAAGTCTGCATATTCGGGTGTATTTCTGCATCTTTTATTTTATGTTCTTATCAAGAAATATATCGCATGTAACTCTGAACAAGATTGAAGCACGGTTTTGCCATTGTTTTAACGTTCCTTTATTAATGAGTTTATGCCAAAACAAAGTAATAAATAACAAAAACAAGTGACTGAAAGTAGCAAATGGAAGTTGTCACGGCCTCGGCCCCACCAGAAAAGCTCGCTTACTTGCCAAGGGTGAAACCGCAATGCCCCTGAGCCTGAGCCACATTCAAATAAACTTAATCCTACCGGGCAATCCCGTTCGCGAGTTTCTGGAAAATGCTGACTGCTCTGTCATCAACGCACAGGAGGGCTTATGAGGTTATTTTCGTTTCTTCAGCCAAGCCACCAGTCGGAGTTTTTCTTTTCCATTTATCAAGGGTGCCAACAAGTACCTGAACCTGAAGCGGCTATCCTTAAGCATAGAGGGCTAGATGATAGCCTTGTTCCTTCATTAACGTTCCTTCTCTTCTCCTTTAGCCTTGGTGAGGATTGTTGATAAGTAGTAATCAAAATTTGATCCTGCTGAAAGAAGAAATATCCCTAAATTTAGAGTCTTCTGTGTCCTCAACGAGAAAGTGAAACAAACTCTGCTCTATATAACAGCCGCTGCTCAGAATTAATTCGTACCCATAATCACATATCTATCATATCTATCATATCTTACATTCAATACAACTTTCTGTTTATCAAGCACAACTACCTAGATTTTCTTCTCAACTTTCCCACAACCCTACATTTTCATCATGGTTTCCACTCACTTTTTCGGAGGGCGTACTCTCGGATCGATTGTGGTAGTCCTGGCATTTGGAAGTTTAGTAGCAGCAGCTCCGACTCCAGCCCAAGATTTGGTTGCGAGATCTTCAGATCTCTATGAATCCATGGGTGACGCTGTCATATTCGTGAGTAGACTACATTCAACCATTTTCGGTTCTCTTTATCTGATGACACAACAAGGACTCCCAAGACGAGGAAGGTCTCGTAGCAAGAGCTAAACTTCCTACTAAGACTCCTACAACTACGACTACCACTCCTCCTAAGACAGGCGAGGTTCCTGTAAAAGGTCAAACCGGTTATGAATCCTACTCAGCGTTCATGGCTGCTTCGGCTGCATACCACAAAGTCACCGACGAAATGTAAGTTGTACTGTACCATTATCTGATCACTTAATGGAGTTATCGATGGCCAAGTTCACACCATTAGAAAATACAAGCATTAACAAATCGTAGCTATGGTCCCGCCGCTGCAAAAGCCAATACTGCTTGGACTGCGTTGGGAAGGTATCAGACCGGTGATACTTCAGCACTTCGGGCTGACCAGAAGAAAGAGGCATCTAAGCTGGCTACAGCAGCAGAGCCTCTTATAAAAGCTGCGATGGATGGAGCAAAGAAGTAATTCTTCCCAAGTTCTGATTTCAGAAGCTCCACTTGAAAGAACTTTTATGCTGACATTTAATTCAGAGTACAAGAGGCCCGCGAAGCTGCTGTCCAGAAATATGGAGAGAAGTTGCTTCAAGAAGGAAACATGAAATGGCCCAGCCATCAAAACCACATTGACACGGCTGCCACCTGGGCCACAAATGTCGCTGGATGGAATTCGAAGCTTACTATTATTGGAAAATTGAAGCGTGTGGTCTAGTTTATTTCATCATCTGAAAGAGGTCCGGGAGCAAAATTGAAATGGGAAATGGGATGAAAAGAAAAGATTGTCAGCACAACGGCGTTTAGGGAAATTATTGTCTTTACTGGAACCATGCTTAAAAATATCATATTTCTGAGCGTCATGTCTATATTTGAATTGCGGCGCTACATTGCTGAGTTATTGACACATGCCGTTCATTCTTCGTCAAAGTTAAGGCATTGGTAGCTTCATAAACCCGAGTGGTGTTGTGGCATCACGCACTAACTACCGTATTTAGCTTTCTATTATGGAAAAAATCTTCTCCTCCTTAGACTACACTGTATTCAAACCCCATTCCTTTACCTTTGAGGATTTTCTCCTCCATCGTGATAGTAAGGCGATGACAACTGCTTTTGATTATTAATGCATTCCAAATAGATTGTGCAACGAAAACAAGTGAGGATCCTTCTTCACTATCCCGTAGACACAAATGTATCTTTCTAAAGTTTGTGAGTATCTGGAAGCTAATAGCATCAGCGCATTAGCACTTTTCCAAATAAATTAACTAGTACTAAAGGAAGCTCAAAAGCTAATTTTCTTAAAGAATTTGAACTAAGAGACAGTATGGAAACGGAGTTTGGATGCACTAGAGAAAATGAGTAGAACCAGTCACTGGTAGCAATATATAGGTATTATAGACCCACAGTTGATTCTATAACTTGTGATTAGGTTATCGACATGTATTCGAAATAATAAGAACAAAAACTTGCAACTGTGTATTAAGTAATATAAATTGAAAGATGAAGTGTCGTTTAAATAATTTTTGTCTTGATTTATCCTAGCTTCTTAAAATCAATCCAGCACGTGTGCTCCTACATAAAGTCAGATCGTATATTAAATTCATGGACCATCTACTCAACGTACACTAACTTCTAGAAAAGTTTCATCCGAAAATACCTCAAACCTACTAGTAATTCCTGGGGATAGGCGTTCCTGACGAGCTTGTAATTTGGTACTGTAATTTCTATATAATGCGGCCACAAGCGTAGTCATTTCCGCCATTGCAAGGCTACACATGTCTCCATTAGCAGTTGGAATTATACCTTTCAATACTAAAATAACTTACTGTAACCCTATGCACATTCTTCCTCCACTAGAGAATGCCCACCACCATCTTTTCATCTCTGTTAAATCATTTGATTCTCGTAGCCACCTTTCGGGGTCAAATTTGAGTGGTTCTGGGAACACGTCTGGATTCCGGTGCAAGGAGAAAGGTGACATGCTGACAACTGTTCTGGCTGGTATCATAAATCCCGTTATATTAGAGCTAACAGGAAGGCTTCGTGGTTCAGAAGCAGGTAAAGGATTGTAGAGCCTCAAGGTCTCTTTAATCACTGCATTGAGGTAGGGAAGTTTGTCGGATGCAGCAACAGAAGGAAAACCGCCTTCAACCATTGAAGTTTCATCAAGTCGTGCAATTTCAGCAATGAGCTTTTCCTGGAATTTGATGTTTTCTGGGAGGGAGAGTGCCCAGATGAGAAACATTGAGGTATCACTTGTGGTATCAATTCCAGCAAGCAAGTGGTCAGCACATTCTGAAGCGATATCCAGATCATCAAACTCGGCCCCTTTCTCACTCTGCTGATGTTGCCAAAGTCGTCCTACAATAGTAGTCTTAGCAGATTCTTGTTTTTCCACCAAGGGTGCTGCTTTAAACATGTGCCATGCTTTTAGAGCATGAGCACGAATGCCAGTGTATGTGGATGGCTTTGCCATAGGCAGCATCCCTATGCTAGTCACAAATCGCTCTAAAATGCCGGTGCGCGTGTAAATCCATTTAGTGTATTTAGGGAAGTGAACCGCATACCATGAGAGTTTTCTTCGAGCCGGGTCTATCACATCAGTGAGGAGTACTCGGTCGGATGATGAGCCTTTAAGTGCACTAGTGCCGCCGTACATATCACCATACAGAAAAGAAGTAATAGAGTCAATAGCAAAGTAGTGCAAGCTGGTAAAAATTTCTGACGCCGTCTCAGGTTCGCGCTCTAGCAGTGACAGGAACTGCCGTGTTTTGTCTTCGACCATATTGGCGATTGCGCTTTTCGTAATTGAAGTTTTAGAATACGCGTGATTCAGAATCTTTTTGCGATCACTATGCTGCTTGGAAGGTCCAAAGGTGAACAGATTCTGTTTACCGTAAACATCGAACATACGGTAGAAACTGTGTCTTTCAAACCCACTCCCTGCACCATAAATGGTGCGTAATGCAGCGAGATTGTTGAAAGACACCTCGTTGGGACCGACTCGAACTGCATCGCCATATCGCAAGTGAAGCTTATGAATAAAAGACGTTCGCGAGCCTTTCCAGTCGTGGTAGGCCAAACACCAGGGGCTCAACGCAAACCACGTTGGGCCTGGGATCCGAGACAACGGAGAGAAGAATAACGGCTGACAGATTAGCTGAAACAGAACTACTCCTAATGCAAGCGCGGCAAGACATGAAAGCCAGATGATATATCTATCATCAATGTCTGAAGCACTGTCAATCGTTGTATGAATGTGAAGTGGATGCAAAAACTTACAGGTAGATGCATCGCGATAAGTCATGGTAAACAGCAGCTGTTTCGGCCAGTGTATGTGAAGTTCCTGAGGCTCTGAAGTAACAGACTCACATATGTAAAAATAGAGAATAATATTAACTAACTATATTGTCAACTATAAGATCTGAAGTGGGGTATCGTGCCGCCACTCTAGACATATGGAGTAGTACTTGTAGATGCCCAATAGTAACTTGTCGGCTTGTCCGACAACTTATCTCTTACCCCAGAATTATCCCAACATGCAGTACTTCCTCAACTTCCCCGCTACGATTTATACAGGGGTGACGAAGACAATCACAACGATCATAGCGGGCCAGTCACATTACGAATAACCTCGCTTGGATTAGTACTTACCAGTAGGGTTTCCAATCTCTACTTCGTCTATCTATCATCATCGCCCTGGCCGAAAATAACTAGATGATAGATACAGGGAATATCGTCAACAGCATTGAGCCACGAGCCTGAGAATATAGTCTTATTCTATAGCTGGCTTTCACCCGTATCTTCTCCAAACCCATTAGCCTTATCCCTCTCCTCAAAACTGCGTATTATTTCTTCGGATATTGTACAATGGCACCTTCAGCAACAGCAGAATCGGTTAGAATACCCGGGCAAGAAAAGATGACCTCTCCAGTATCATCAAAAGAGATCCCACGCGAAAAGACAGCGCTAGAAAGTATGGGCCACCGAGGGAGAACAATGCCCGGTGTTCCAAAATTCACATCGCATAGTGCTCAACGACAATGGCAACTTGAACACATGGCTGGCGCTTTCCGAGTTTTCGCTAGTGAAGGCTATGCGGAAGGTATCAGCGGACACATTAGCGTGCGAGATCCAGAATTCGAAGACAGATTTTGGATAAATCCTCTTGGTATTCACTTTGGAATGCTAAAAGCAAGCGATATGGTGTGTGTAGACATTAAGGGACATTTTGTTGGAGGGAACGCCGTAAGAATATATTTTATACAGGACACTACTAGAATAAAATACTGACAGGGTATTCTAGGACGCACCTATCAACGCCGCTGGTTTTTCCATTCACAGTGCTGTTCACCAAGCTCGTCCAGATGTTCATGCAATTTGTCACACACATTCTATTCATGGACGTGCCTGGTCAGCATTTGCACGACCCCTTGAAATGCTTAACCAAGATGTCTGCTATTTATACAACGCACACAGCGTGTATGCAGACTATGGCGGGATTGCTTTTGCGGATGGTGAAGGAGAGCGAATTGCGGAATCTTTAGGTCAAGGAAAAGGCGCGATCTTGATGAACCATGGGCTGCTTACCGTCGGCGGAACAGTGGATGAGGCGGCTTATTTATTTACGTTAATGGAGAGAAGTTGTCAAGTCCAATTGCTTACCGAAGGTAAGGGAATAAAGAAGAATTTAGTAACAGATGAGGAGGCTGCCTACAATTTCAAGATGGCCAGCACACCAGTAAGCTATTTTCTCCACCGATTCGAAGCTCCAGTTGACTGACTTGTTATTGTAAAGGATACCTTGTATTGCGAATTTCAACCCCACCTCAACTATGAGGATTATAAAACAGAGGGAAATTACAAAAAGTGAAGATACAATCATGATGTAGTTTAGTTTCTAGATGTTTAGTCTGCCAACAACAAACAAGTCTATTGAAACAGGATAAATTGCATATTCTGACGTGGTTTGATTCACATTGACATCAATCTTGATACATTCTTTCTCTGTAAATCAATCAACAGCTCTTGATAACCTTGAATATTCCAACCTAAACGTCTCGTCACCATGTTCGATGCTTTCTTGCCAGCTGAAATTCCATGTGGTATTCATTTTCTGATTCTGGGCCAACTTGGCATGACTCCAGACTTTTGAAGTGTAGTCTTAATTTACAATTACTAGTTCTCCGTAGATATTGAACAGATTCTTTTTGCAATTACGAAAGAGGTGTGGCACGGACATCAGTCAGGTACGTGATCAGTAGCGGACGCTAAACCGAACGGCTTATCGTAACAGATAGGAAAGCTGTGGTATCAAGTAATTTGAAAGTGGATCAGATCGGCGTGATATAAGAATATGTGTAATATGCGTAAGATCAGCGCTTTTACTAGTTGTATGTGCATTCTGACCTTTTCTCCATCACACACTCCAACTTTTAGGGCTAGGTAGGTTTGAAAATCGAACGGCAAAATGTCGACTGAAGACCAAGTGAAAGAGAAGGGCCCACCAAAGTTCACTGAGTCTACCGAGATGGGCTCGATGCACGCTGTCACTGCTGGATCGCAACATCTGCACCGCAAGTTGCGTAGCAAGGAGGTACAGCTTTTTGCAATCGGAGGGGCGATTGGAACTTGTAAGTTTAATTGCCTGAGCTTGACATTTGCAGTCATTGGAAACTCCGTAAATGATTGGAAAAACAGGAGAATGGGATTTAAAGATGAGTGGCTAATCAATTGCAATAGCACTTTTTGTACAAATGGGGAGCGCTCTTCCTAAAGGTGGACCTGCTGGTCTGTTTCTTGGGTTTATGATATGGTCTGTTGTTATGCTAGCTGTAAATGAATGTTTTGGTATGTCAAATATCTCAAAGGAGCCCAGCAGGAAAAAGCCAAAAGATTCCAAGAAACTGACATATTAGACAGCCGAGATGGTTTGTTATATGCCTGTACCATCACCGTTCATTAGATTTGGCAGCGAATGGGTGGATGAAGCATTCGGATTTGCAATGGGTTGGAACTTCTTCCTTAATATGGGTAAGCTATATTGCTTGGAAGAGCGACTTATCAACGCAATGAGCTTCGTTGACAACATGCAGCATTCTTAGTACCCTTCGAAATCGTCGCCCTGAATATTCTGCTTTCGTTTTGGACAACTTCAGTTCCAGTGTATGCAGTAATTATTGTGGTGATGGTGCTTTATGGGTGTGTCTTTCTGTTGCCAACTGTTGGTACAAACAATTGACGAAGGACAGAATATTAAATGTTATATCAGTACGTTGGTTCGGGATAGCAGAGTTTTATCTTTCGATATTTAAGGTAATTCTGATTTGTGGCTGTATGGCATTCACATTCGTGACCATGGTTGGCGGCAACCCGCTTCATGATCGTTACGGATTTCGATACTGGAAAGATCCGGTGGGTGCAACTACTTTAGAGTATATGTACAATGCTAATATCCCAAAGGGAGCGTTTATCGAATATGGTGCTCCTGGTAACACGGGTAGGTTTTTGGGAGTATTGGCTTGTGTTATCCAGGCTACTTTCTCGTAAGTTGGTAGACCAGGCTTTCTTGAAAGATGAATCGCTGATAACACAGAATATGTGGACCAGAATATGTATCAATGGTTGCTGCAGAGTCGGAAAATCCACGTAGAATCCTCCCTAGGGCTTTCCGATCTTTTGTCTGGCGAATTTTGATCTTCTTTTGTGGTTCTGCATTGTGTATTGGCATCGTAATTCCATCCAACGACCCAACGCTGGCAGCGGTACTAGGTGGAGAGACAACAGGGAAGGGAACTGGCGCTGCGTGAGTTTCAAAGATCTTATATTGTATTATGGAAGCTGATAGCAACAGATCGCCATATGTAATCGCCATGGAACGATTGAACATTTCTGGACTGGCTGATCTGGTCAACGCCCTGATCATGACCTCTGTATTCAGCGCCGGCAACGGACTCCTATTTTCGGCCACCCGCACTTTACATGGTATGTCCATAAAGGGAGAGGCGCCGAGAATTTTCTCGAAGTGCACCAACGGCGGTGTTCCCATATATGCGCTAGCAGCATCAATCTCGTTTTGCTTGTTAGCGTTTCTGCAGATTAAGAGCTCCTCAGCTTCGGTCATGGGATATCTAATCGATTTGGTTACGGCCTGCCAACTAATCAACTATATGTGTGTTGCCATCACATACCGTCACTTTTACTCAAGTTTGAAAGCGCAAGGGATCTCACGGGAGAGCTTACCATATAAGGGGAAGTTTCAACCTTATACTTCATATTTTGCTATCAGCGGTTGTTTGTTTATGATCCTTGCGTCAGGATACTATCTCTTCCTTGATGGGGGTTGGGATATTATGTATTTCTTCTTGACTTATGCAATGATCGGCTTCTTTTTGGTAGTGGCAGTATGCTGGAAGGTATTAAAGAGGACCACTTATGTGAAGCCGGGGACTGCTGATCTACAACTTGGTAATATGAAGCAGGAGATCGATGTGTATGAAATGACGTATACGCCAAAGGAGCCTGGAAAGTTAAGCAACCTTTTAAACCGTGTTTTAAAACAAGGAGGCAAATAGCTGAACTGTTTAGAGAGAAAGGGACATGATAGGGACATTGGCATGCCTGAATATGCGTTTTCCACGCATTTACCGGAAGTATTTGGGTCGTAGGTTATCATTACACCTCGGTGATGGAGAATGTAGCTACTCCATGATATGTCGATTCAAGTAGATTAGTAGTCTTAGATATCTTCACTGATCTGAAAACAATATGTAAATTCAAAATGGTCTTGTTTAGATAGGTCGCATTATAAAACAATATTATTCTACCAGGTTTTGAAGATACGACTAATTATTTTAAGTCGATTATTACACAAGCTCCAAGGACTATACTTCTTGCTTTTGCTGAATAAGTTATCGCTACAATACCAACCAAAATTACATTAAAAGCCCTTGGAGGTCGGTTAACATAATGCGTTTCTTGATGCAGCGGTTCTTTTTAATACTCTGTAGAGCCTAGGAGAAACATTTCCATATTTAATTTAGTCACTGTCAGGAGAGCTAGGGATAGATACATATTAAGCGTCACGTATGTGCAACTTGGAATGGTAGAAAATGTCTGTTATTCTTCCTTCGGAGAAGTCCTTGTCTAAATAATACTGAGCTATAGTGGAAGGTACGGAAAGTACGATGGGCGTCATTGCACGTCTGAGTCCTCACACATGTGTAGCTTTATTTTCCTATCTTCAATTTCTTCATGTCGAAGTCTAATTACCTTTATCTACACATATTTATATGGAATTTTATATTGGTCTGTATTAATTCAAGAGGTGGTTTTATTCTAAGCAAGCATATTCTCTTTGATTCTTCATAACAGATATCCTGCATCAATAATTATATTCCCACCAGTCATACTTTTGCATTGTGTGATAGTATAAACTTGTTCAGCCACGTCCTACAAAAGTTAAAAAGGTTAGCAATATTCATGACTCTGCTATGTGAATGTCTTACCTCAATATCAACAAATCGTTTGAGTTTTGTCTTTTGTCGATGTGACTCCTTTTGTTCATCAGAAAAGCTCTTTGACCAGTCCTACTAGTGATTAATCGTCATTCATATGTTCATTTTGAGATATTGCGGCGACGTACAGTGAGAAGTAAACCTGGTGATATACTGTTTACTCTAATCCTTGGCGCCACCAAACATGCTAATCCTTTTATCATGTGTATTTGAGCAGCTTTGGTGACTGTATAAGCCTGGATAATGTTATTTACTGCACTATATGACCGATAATTTCAAGGAAATACCAGGGAGCTCCCTTGTTGGCTTACGCCTGCAAGTGAAGCAGTAGCAATAAATGATCCCTCTGTCTTTTCAAGCTCACCCTTGGCAGCATGCATTAGCCAGAGGTGCGACTTGACGTTAATGTTAAAAGCTCGATCCCAATCCTCTTCATCGACGTTATCATCGAGGGAAGTCATGTCCCGAAATTTGGTCCATCCACCGTTTGAAAACAGAACATCTAGACGACCCATTGCAGACTTTACCTCCTGGATAAGTCGATTTATTTCATTCCGACAGGCTAGGTCCGCTTTAATCGCGATGTAGTCGACGGTCTTACTTGTAGTTAGCTGGTTTCCCAGCAGAGCTAACTCCTCAACCAGCTTATTTGCACGATCGACATCTGAGTTATAATTAACGACGACTCGAAAACCTCTCTGAGCAAAACGCCGAGCGACTGCACCACCTAATCCCGCCGTTCCCCCAGTGATCAGTACGACAGGGGATGAAGTCATACTGGGCTATACGTTAGTAGCGAGTTTTAGTAGACAAGTTAACGTCTGATTGAATGTACAGTGACCGCGGCCGTCTGTTTTGAGCTTGCGTGGAAACCGCAAGGGAAACTTTTGTTGAGCAGATCGATTGAGTGAGAATGTAATCAAACTCCTGGTACATAGAGACCATATAGTCAACTGACCCACAGCGGTATACCATGACATAATGAGCAGCTCTGTTACATTTTTCGCCTATCACGATTCCGATATTCAATTTGACGTTTATACAAGATGTGGTCGGACAACCCGATGCGATGATTTCAACTTCCTGTGGATCTGCACAAGTTTCACAGTGCAAAACGACCCAATCCTGTCATAAATTGTGTTGTCTGACCTATTATACAATATTATCTTTGTTATTTATCTGGGCTATCTTCGGTTTCTACTCGACTTGTTTCACAGTTCTCTTAATTGATAAGACGCCTATATTGTTCGGTGCCTCCAAAGTGTTTACATATCCCTTGAAGCTTGGTATAGACCATACCACCATAAGCGACCAATTATAAGAAGCTGCAATCAAGTGTATTCCTTACACAAATTTTCCCAATAATCTCACAGTCGATAAATCATCCCGATTGGGATCTGAAAGCATGTATTAGCTTAGCTTAGCTAAGAGTGGGTGATGTATCTATGCGCCAAGGCAGCAGTCGGGAGCTCCGACAGCGCATGGAAATCCTATATACGTGGACTCAGTTCAAAAGTTAACCCACTTTTATCTAGTACGTAAAGTCATGGCTGATAAGGAAAGTGGACCCGCCCTCGAGAGTTAGCGAAACTTAAAAGTTAATTAGTAATTGCAGCTTGACGAAAGAGGATCCTTCGCTATGTAAAAGACTGGATCGAGGACACAAGGAATTACCGAGTTTATTTCACTTGTAACTAGGATAGTCTAGGAATGTCTTCACTTGACATCACAAGTTTGTTCGGGGTTAAGGGATATGTGGCTGTGGTGACTGGAGGTAGTAGCGGCCTGGGTTTTATGATCTGTAAGGTATAGTTATTTTCCAGGTCGTGGTCAAGACGGTATCTAACGACTTTGGGACAGGGTCTAGTAACAAATGGAGTGAAGGTTTACCTTGTTGCATTACCTACCGACCCGATTGCTGAAAGTGTGGAAGAGTTAAATCAAATTGGGAAAAGTACTGGTGGAAGTGCTCATGGGTAACTTGGAGGGTTTCAATTATTTTGGAACCATTATGCTAATAACAAATAGGATCCCATGTGACCTCTCCTCCAAGGAATCAATTCACGACTTAGCAGCGTACATTAGTGAACGAGAGAAACATATTGATGTGCTGGTTTCAAATGCTGGTATCAGACGAGACCCTCCGATTAGTTGTGATGTTTTAGCAGCCCCTTTGGCCGAATTGCAAGCCTCTATGTGGTCTTCACGTCACTCAGACTGGCAGGACACATTCTCTGTCAATACAACAGCACACTACTTTATGTCTGTTGCATTTCTTCCCCTCTTAGCAGCAGCTTCCCAACTTGATGTTGGTGGCGAACGTAAAGGCAAGAGTGAAGGTCGTGGTGTCATCATCCTGACAAGTTCGTGTGCTAGCATGCACAATGTAACAAATATCGATCTTACTAGCTATGCAACAAGCAAAGCTGCTATAGACCACCTAGTGCGTCTTTTGGCTGCAAAGTTTAGCCGATTCTATGTTCGAGTGGTAGGACTCAATCCTGGATGTAAGTAATTGCAGACCATACGGGCCCGCCATACCAGTTCAAGATAAATTCTAAGTAACAAAGTTGTACCTAGTAATATGAATCCCATTGGTGAAGAAGGAAACATATTTACAAATCTCTTCGACAAGGTGCCAGCAAAACGAGCAGGAAATGAAGATGATATTGCCGGTGCTGTCATTTATCTAGCCAGTCGAGCTGGAGTAAGTCGCTCTTAAATATCATCCTATGTCAAGACTTGGAAAATATTTTAGCTGATATTTGATTACAGGCATATGTCGATGGGATCTCTCTATGTATTGATGGCGGGCGTATTCTACTTGCAAATGGACAAGAGTAAATACTGCCACAGCAGAGTTACAACAAGGACCGGTGTGAGCAGCCAGAGTAGCCCCTCTGTAACTCAGCCACTTAGACAGGTAATACCGTTTCGAGGTCAAATTCTCTAGTCACAACAATAACTGAGGTTTTTCAAAAACATTTGATCATACTGGTGCCATTGAGGTCATTCGTTCGTGGTGCTTACTTCTTGAAACGCATATGCCAAATAGGCAAATATCCAGTGGTGCCTATAAATCTCATATCACTCTTAAACTTTGGTTTATAATATAGAGTAGCATTCCATATTCTTTCATAACGTTACTTGTTCAAACGAGGGGTCGATTGTGACCGTCATCACCATAAAACCAGCTGCACGCTGCGTAGCCTACCTCTCAAAGGGCGCAGAATCTTTTACAGTAGCTCAGTACTTATTTTGTCTCTTTACGAGTTGAGAACCTTCTATATGCATCGTTTATCTGGGTTGTCAATTCAGTTCTCAGGATTGGATGTTAATCACGTGTGATATTGTGGTTTGAACCCATCACCAGCTGACCCCACAGTAATTGTGTGTGGAGTCTGTCGGCATACCCGACCTTATTGGATTGGAGCTTCCTTTTGAAAGGTGGTGAGACTCTGTCAATACAAAAGAATTGCCCACTCTACGATTTGTATAAGAGCGCGATTTTGATATCGTTTCAAATCATCCCATGCCCAATCACTTCAACTGCTAGAAACGTCTTCTCAAGTAAATGTCGGTATTTTCTGTACCAGGCGGGTTGCCGTGAGTTTCCGCAAACATCGATCGTCTTGCTTGAACCAACACTTAAGTCGATGATAGGTCTCGTCTCGAAATCGAGGATGTAAAGAACTTAGCAGCCAGGCTCAATATCAATATATTAAACTCCGAGGATGCCGATGATTACCTTCTCCTTCTAAAGTCACTTGAAAGTGTGATGCAACACGTCAAAGAAGGCCCCGATTACCTTCATCCAGCTCTCGCACCCCAACCAGTTACTGAACCTAGAAGATACTGGAAACTGGACAAAGAGGACAACCCACTCAATGCATGGAGCCATCTATGTACTCTAAAATCTGCGAATCCTACTAGCGACTTGTTGAAGAACCGGACAGTTGCGGTAAAGGACAATATTTGTATCGGTGGACTACCAACAACGCTTGGTACGTTCCCTGAGATACTGTCACCAGATGGGTTTCTTCCTGTATCGTCGATTGATGCAACTGTGGTGTCACGCATTCTTGCAGCTGGTGCGGTGATCAAAGGCTCATCCACGTGCGAAAATTATTGTGCATCCCCACTATCATTTAGCTCTTCAACGGGACCAGTACATAATCCCCTGCTTCACGGATATACTGCTGGTGGAAGCAGCAGTGGTTCTTGCGCTCTTGTTGCTGCAGGCATCTTGCAAGAGAAGCACGGCAAGAACTTTGGTAGTACCGTAGAACTCGCTCTTGGCGGTGATCAAGCCGGTTCAGTTCGGATTCCAGCGTCGTATAACGGTATATATGGATTAAAGCCGACATTTGGTCTGGTCCCATATACCGGAGCGGTCTCTATGGTTCCTATGATAGACCACTTGGGGCCTATTGCATCAAATTTAGAAGATATTGCCACCATGTTGAAGGTCATGGCTGGATATGATGGCCTAGATTCAAGGATGACCCCCGAATCACCGATAGTCAGCCAGGTCAAAGACTACCCAAGGAAACTGGCAGAGTTCAGAGATGGTCTCCTCAACAGGAGCGAGCCTACGGCTAAAGTCATGAAGATCGGCTTATTGGAAGAGTCCTTCAAAGTCTCAGGTCTCTCGCTAGAAGTACGTGATACGGTGCGCGAAAATGCAAGATCCTTTTTCAAAGCTGCAGGTGCTGAAGTCGTTGATGTTTCTATCCCAATGCACAGCGAAGGGCCCATAATCTGGACTGCATCCACCCGGCCATCGATGTCTGACACCGCTTGTCAAGGAAAAGCTTCTGGCTATCTCTCCTATTTGCCTCCTCATGTTCAAGCTCAATGGCCCCCTAGCCAGCATATGTATGAATTACTCTCATCTACTAACCCGGCAGTCGTCAACATTATGCTTAGTAATGAGTATGCGCATAAGACATTTGGGACAGCATTAGAAGCGAAAGCGCATCGCAAAGTTTTCGAATTACGTGCTGCTTATGATCGCACACTAGATATTGTGGACGTGTTAATCACTCCCTGCGCGCCCACAGTTGCAATGCCTCATCCAACCTTGAAAGATAAAGATGGAAATAGATCTAAAGTTATGGAAAAACTCCAGGTAGCGGTTGGATTGACGAGCAACACATGTCCGTTCAACGTTACTGGGCATCCAGCTATCAATGTTCCTTGTGGATTTTCGTCTGTGCCTGAACACCCGGAGGTCTTGTTACCTATTGGCATGCAGATAGTTGGAAAGCGATGGGATGATGAGACTGTTCTAATGGCAGCAGCGTTGTTTGAGGAAGGAAGGAGATTAAGTGAGCAATAGTCTGAGCGAGAGTAATTGTCTCTTAACTAGCACGATATAGTGATAAATTGAAGATGTATTATGAATATCGCGATTTGCCTCAGCAATGATATTGAATTAATCACTCCCATGGATTTGCCAACCTATACCTCTGTGTCCAAAAATGTGGAGATCTTTTGGTCCATCCAATCCTTGTCTTGCTGATTACTTCCAGCGCCAGCTATATGCCCCCAAATTGATGGTATAATCTTTAATACACCATTACTAAGGAAGCGAGCTTCTCTCTTGCTCGCCTCCCAACTAAAGTACTGGTCCGTTTGACACGGCATCAGCAGCACTCGAGCTTTAATCTGGGCTAAAGACGTTTCGAAAGATTCTTCGCTATCAGAATTACACATAATAATGTTTCCCCTCTGCCACATACCCAACATTGAAAGTAAATCATCTGGGTCCCAGCTACTATAATTTTTGCTGCACACATCCCGATCCCAATCCTGCAAAGTCTCATAACCTAAGTCTTTGAATCTCTCTTGTTCAAACCACTCGGCGCTTGTTAGCCATGCTGAATACGCCTTTCCAAAGGCATTTAGACCTCGTGCTACTTTCATATCCTTGGGACGACAGTTGACAGGAGTGTATCCCACAGAACTCTCTAGCGCATATTTCGGACCTTCTAAAAACTGGTAATTGTGCAGGCTTGTTCGTGCCGAGGAACACACGATGACGGCATTTCGGATCAACTTGGGATACATTGCGGTCCAGTAGTATGTGCACTGACCGCCCATTGAAAAGCCCAGCATAACATCAACGGACTGTATACCCAGTTCCGTTGTAAGAAGTGCATGCTGAGCGCGAACACAATCGCGATAGTCTAGCAACTCTGGAAATCCTGGTGTGTTGGATGGGCTTGATGATTCGCCATTCCCGAACAATGCCACTACAATGATCCTGCAATCTCGTAGTGCCCCAGTGGCAAAATTTAGTGTCGAATGTATGCGCCCTCGAAAACAAGTTGGAATCAACGCTACTTTGCTGGCGTGTGGGTTAAAAATCTCATATGCCAGGCGAACATGCGGAAGCGTCGTCCCGTTTTGAAAAGTAAAATCTTCAAGTTCAAAGTACCGACAACTTTGCTCTGGTAATTTGGACATGACTGAAGGCGGCAGGTAAAATATTCTAAGGGAGTATCGAATAGACTGATGGTTTCGTATGGTTATAGTTGCGTGTTCGTGTTCTTATCGTACAGTTTGTTTTGAATGAAGTTAAGAGAACGTGGAAAGTTTATGATATGGTTGCAGTTGAGGTGTCTGCTTTATTGCGATAAGTGCCTACTAATGTAATAGGGCCACAAGAATGGGCTGGTGCAGGATCTCCACTAGAGCGTGCACTTTAACTTCAAGGTGTCGGAATGAGGGTTTTATGGGTCGGGTAGTCCACCTGAGAAACTTACACACGTGATCGATTCCCTTCTTATACCAGAAGTTAAGTGATTTCCTCCAATAACTTCGTCAAATAATGTTTCTTGAATACTTCATACGTTTATAAGATAATTAGTTTCTTACAACGGTTTCTTTTATATAGCCACAAAGTATTTGCAATAGTCAGGATCACCTTTCAATTGGATCCAAACGTAAATTACCAAAAAGTCTTTACTTTTATATATAAATAAGCTAGGAATGGTACCCCGCATTTCCCAATAATTAATACAGGTTGCTTTACCATACTAGGAGGAAGGCTAAGTTATATATATTATATCAGATGGTACCTATCAATTGGTTTGGGCGTAACCTACCACTTCATTATGTCATCCTGTCGTCTTAGCGTGGCGGGATAATGGCGCATCCACATCCTCGGGATCCCAGGGTATGATACCATACACCCGTCATATTTAGTACTGTACAAACGGAGTTATAGTAAGTCTATAGATCAGTAGGTTTATAGGTTGTAAGTTTGTAATTTAGTAGGTCTGTGAATTAGTATATTCGGGTTTGTAATGTAGTTGTAGGCTGATAATTGACCAATTAAGCTAATGTTAAAACCCACTCTACCAAACTGTTGTTCCTCTTAGTTACCTTATGTAGAGGTGGGGTGCCCATTGTGAGATCGTCGTTTACGACCTTTCGGCTTCACTTCATCCAAACCAACCAATCAACCAACTTCTTACAGCTTTCCTAATCCCTAATAGCTAAACCCTTCTCCCAAGTACTCTTCCGTATTCTACGTGCTCCACAGGCCTTCAAAATGGCGTCGACTTCCCCGAAAGCTCACGCGAGAACATCATGCGATCGGTGCCATCGTAGGAAGAAAAAGTGCGACCGAACCTTGCCGCAATGCGAGGCTTGTCGGGGCGCACGGTTGGCCTGCAGCTTCCTAGATGACGTGAACTCTCGAGTAGGTACTTATCCTATTGCGTAAGTGAAGCCTCAAACTTCTTGCTTCCTCGCTTCCGTCTTCAACGCTGCCCTCCCTATGCATGTATAATTCAAACATTGCGTTATGCTGTACAGTAGCCCCAGTATTACCTTCGCCATAGAGGCATAGCTCACTCGGAACTCCAGGTTCGTGCGCGGATTAGAGGAAAGAGTCCAAGAGCTGGACAGGAAACTCGCCTCTGCATTGAGTCAGGTTCAAGAACTAGAGAACAGGCTTGCTTCCTCATCAGAAATCCCACATATTACGACAACTTACGACGATACTCAATATATGGCACCCGATCCGGAAATTACGGTGGCAGACCAAAGACCTATGGAGTCCTTAGGATTTCCGGACCTGGATATGGACAGTAACTTACCAGAGTCTTGGGAATTTCCTGGTCCGCCGCTATCATTCTCTTTCGTCGATGAGCTGAAGCAGCTTTCGTTAGAAGCCA
>Ga0247734_1000185_pt1 | contig 56411 bp, 53 predicted proteins | sample UWRJL103311B2_FD_180933 | JGI IMG/M metagenome (GOLD analysis project Ga0247734, IMG submission 180933) | Plant litter microbial communities from Arlington Agricultural Research Station in Wisconsin, United States - UWRJ-L103-311B-2 | ecosystem: Environmental > Terrestrial > Plant litter >... | reverse complement strand
AGAATTTTCAATACGTGATCGCGGAATCTACGAGATCACTTTCCCTGCAACATGGCGCGGCGCTAGATCCAGATGACCAACTATGGTTTGGACTAAGGACGATTCCGAGAGCGTTAGGAATCTGTGCGGCAGCCTTGGGTGATTTTACTATCTTGGAAGCCGTCGATGAGATTCCGCAGCCCGAAGATAAGTATAACCATCAGTTCGTTATAAATGATCTGTCCAAGGATGCCAAATTCGAAAACCAGCCATTTGTCTGTGGCACTCCGCACCTTCGATTCTATGCTGGTGTTCCCATCCGTTCACCAGCTGGTTATCTCATTGGTATCTATAGTATAGTGGACGACAAGCCGAGATATAACTTTGGCCAACCTGAGGTAGATATCTTAAAAGACCTGGCTGCTACAGTGATGGATCATTTCGTTCTCAATACCGTGAGAGGACAACATACTCGATCGGCCCGGATGGTGAAGGGTCTGGGACTTTTTGTAGAAGGCAAGTCTACGTTGAGAGATTGGTTTCTAAGATATGGTCACCTTGGAAATGGGCCAACTGCACAAGATGGGAGCCGCGGGGAATGGACTCTGTCGGACCAAGCTGATGCCGAATTTGGGGTGGAAGTCACAAAAAGCTTACCCACTGGTCTTGCTGACCTTAAGAACTCATCAAGTTCGATTTCAGAGGCGGAATCTGCTAATAGATTGACCGTTTCACAGTCTGTGACCCAATCGGTGCCTGACGTGCAGAGCGACAGTGTTAATGATGTTATGACTACGGAATCAACGCCAACACTCTCCTCGTTGAATGCTCCACAATATACACCACCAGAACCCACCACTCTATTTACTACTACAAATTGTCTTGCACAATCGCAACCGTATACCGCTGATAGGCTGGCAGCTACCCAGGATGATAAAAATGGCGACAAGACACCGCTCCCAACTACTTCTTGGAATCAAGAGCACAAACTTGTTACTAACACCACGGACTTGCAGCAGTCTTCACCATTGCAAGATACCCAAAGTCTCTTCCTGCGTGCAAGCCATTTGATTCGAGAATCACTTTCTGTGGAGGGTTGCGCGTTCCTTGATGCTAGCGTCACTTCATTTGATCGAAAGCTAGTGAAAGCTTCGGACGGATTAATTGTCTCAACTAGCTCTGAGATCCAAGGATCAAAGTCAAGTGAGAACATGTGCGAAATTCTAGGAGTCTCCGTGAAAAATAGGCTAGTGCATCAAGACACGGAAGAGCAAGAGTTTTCATTCTCAGCGGACCTTTTGCAACGGTTCTTGAAAAGATATCCACAAGGGAAAATCTTCAATTTTGAAGATGATGGCACTTTTTCATCTAGCGAGGACGACGATGATGATATTGGACGGAATGGCAGTAGAACAGCTCTTAACATTGCTCTCAGGAAGAGTCTCAAGAAGTCAGCACGCTATAAGAGACAGGCTGCTGAAGAGAAAGACATGTCTCGACTTCTGGCTATCTTACCCGGTGTTCGATGCGTAGCTTTCTTCCCTCTCTGGGATACGGAAACAAAACGATGGTCCGCAGCTGGTTTCGCCTGGACTAAAGATCCTATCCGAATCCTTGACGCAGACGAAGATTTGGCATATTTATTTGCTTTCTGTAACAATATAATGGCCGAGAAAGCACGAATCGATGCGAAATTGGCAGACAAGATGAAGGGGAACTTTATATCTTCTGTCTCCCACGAGCTAAGATCTCCTCTGCATGGTATTTTGGCTAGCGCTGAGCATCTCCAGGACATGTCTCTTGGTGCTGCACAGGATGAGTTGATCAACATGATTAATTCTTGCAGCAGAATGCTTATGGATACAATCGATAGTGTTCTGGATTTCACAAAAATCAATAATGTCAAGAAGCCAGAGAAAAACATGAAACGAAATGCGCCTTCTAATTCCCCGAAAAACGGTTCGGCGTTCGATTTTGCTGCTGAGTCTTCAGACGTTGACCTTAGCATTTTGACCGAAGAGGTAGTAGAAAACATACTTTCCGGATACAATTTTGGGAAAGCAAAGTCAAGGGAATCAATCGCCTACAATCGTCTACCATCTTTCGGGTCGGGAGTTGAAAAAGACGCCAATAATACCAAGCAAACAAGTCGGGTAATGATCATTGTCAGCATCGATCAGAGAGCAAGCTGGGTATTCAGATCTCAGCCCGGCGCATGGCGTCGGATATTAATGAACCTTTTTGGAAATGCCCTCAAATATACGGAGTCGGGGCAAATTCGCGTTTCGTTACAGTGCGAAGATTCGGGGTCTGGACAAGCCGACAAGTCATCCAAAGTAACTCTGTCTGTCAGCGATACGGGTAGAGGTATTTCAAATGACTTTTTAAAACATCACCTCTTCACTCCATTCACCCAGGAAGATAGTCTTACTCCTGGAACTGGGCTTGGCTTAAGCATAGTACGGCAGTTGGTCGACGATCTTAATGGTGAGATCGAACTGAAGAGTGAGAAAAACTTCGGAACTGAGGCGACAGTGCAGGTCACGTTCCAAACTGCATCCTCACCTGAGCCAGTTCCTGAAACCTCTAACTCCCCGATCACAGTTATCACCAGCGAAATGCAGGGCCTCTCAGCATGCCTCGTTGGGTTTGATATCGCCCCGGATATCGAGGAGCCTGCTACAGGTATTCTTACTACTGAGGCGGCACGAACACTCTCGTTAAACTCCGTTCTATGCAAATTTCTCAAGCAATGGTGTGGGATGGAGATTTCTGAGTCGAAAATGTTGGATACCACCGTTGCGGATGTGCATATTCTACTGGATGCTGAGTTTAGTGCGATACTATCACGCGACTCTGCGGGTGAGATAGGGTCTCCGATTGAAATGTCCCGAATTGCCAAATTGCTCGGCAATAAAGCTATTATAGTCTTGTGTACCTCCTCGAAATTGAAGGGGCAAGTAATGATGGAAAATGGCTATCCGATTATGTTTGTTCAACAGCCGTAAGTTCCGTTCCAAATCCACCTTTGTTGTTGAATTGTAAGAGTGGCTGTAGAACATAGAATTAGGAAATGGTCTCTGGAGGAAGCACCAGCATCAGATCTCCATACTAATTCCCTGGCGTAGATTCGGTCCATACAAGCTTGCAAAAGCACTAGAGACGGTTCTCAAGAAAAAAGCGACACCAACAATAGCTAGCTCGCAACTGCAAGTGTCAACGTCTCCACAATTGCAGACTACAGACATTTTGCCTTCAACCATCAACCCCATTACTTTAGCAACCTCTGAAGAGCAACCTACTGGGCCTAGTCCAGGTGTGAAGCACGTGCCTGTCGACAAACCAACCATGATTACACACACACTCCCACTCCACCCAAAACGTCCCACAGTGCTCCTAGTGGACGACAATGAGATCAACCTCAAGGTGATACCTCAAAACGCCACATCTATATTTGATTATGCTGACTTGTCTACAGCTCTTGATTATGTACATGCGTAAAATTGGATTACCATTTGAAACAGCCAGCAACGGATTAGAAGCACTCCACAAATTCCAAAAGTACGCCACCGATATCAAAATCATACTCATGGGTCAGTTCCGTCCCCTATTCTACTCAATTTACTCAGTGTGCCTAACATAATACACAGATATTTCAATGCCAATAATGGACGGTCTAACTTCGACGCGAGAAATACGGAAGTATGAACAAGAAAATAGCTTGAAACCAAGCATGATAATAGCGGTTACGGGAGCGGCATCAGTTCAAGCTAGGAAGGAGGCTATGATTAGTGGAGTAGATCAGTTCTTGACAAAACCAGTGCCGTTGAAAACTTTAAAGGGATTCATTGAGGGGTGGGAAGCAAGGATAGATGAGCAGGACGAGAGAGTGGAGGGGGTGGAGATAGTGGATCCTTCTTGAGTGTTAGAAGTTGGATTGGAGTCTAGAACATTTGAGTAAAAGACTGTATATTCTAACTAGTCAAGGGACTACCCTATTGGCGACGGCAAGAAGGAAATATGGGAGGGCAACCAAGATCATCTCTCACCGAACAGGGCTGAGAAACCCTACAGCACAGGTAACTGTCTACTATCACCATCGAGAAATGGACACGACCATAATCATTAGGAGCAGCATCAAGAGCCAGTGACGTCAGGTGCTCAAAAGCTGTATAAAGAAGTATAAATAGAGTTAATACATCCTTAGTAGCATAGATGCCACGGGTCCATGAAAATACAAATGATGACACATAATCCAGACTCATATATAGCCATGCAACTCCTTTCTCCCGGCACAGACCTATGGGTTGCTCATTCAACAAATACCTAGGTTGGTCCATTTTCCAGCGAGGTGGAGAATAATATTGACCTCCTATGCTAGTTAAATAAAAAGTAATATTGTGTTAACCGGCTATTGCAGTGATAGCCGCTTTCCTTCAGCAAACGAAGACTGCTGTGCGTAAAGTGTTTTTAGCGGAGATAAGATAGGATCATGAGCGTAATGGTGCTTCGTTTCATAAATAGATGACTAGCAAGGCAACCTAACAGCGTAATGCTAACAGGGGGGTATCACGGGGGCTATGCTGGTGGCGATTGTACAATTTAACAGAGATATTTTCGGTATTGTAACTTGATGGGGAAAGGTGCAGGTGTGAAGAAGTAGAGGCAACTTCACCCTATACCCGTTAGCACTTGTTGGTTCTTGCACGTTGTAGCCAGGATTATGAAGCGCGGCTATTCAACCTTAGTCCTGTGTATCTTGACTTTACCTGATTTAAGTTAAACAGCCGTGATTTTGGAACCCAGGTTGTTCTTTGGGATACACTCGCCCCACTCAATCAATGGAGTTGTGTCAAATACCATGTGCAATCTGAACTATTTGCGACCATAGAGCATTCTCCCCTGACAAGAACGAACTCCCAAGAACCCCCGACTACGGCGCCAGCAGAATGCTGCCACATGGCAATCCCGCTATACAGTACAACCCCAGAAATGTTGTAACACGTTGTTTTGAAGATATGAACAAGCACTGCAGTCTAGTGTAAAACCCGTCCTCAAAGCCCCATGTAGCACAGTAAACGTTCCACCCCCTGACTTTGTGAGATATCTCAGTATAACGTGTTATTATCGTAGTGAAACCTAAAACTCTATGAATCGTTTTCGAGGAATGCACAGATGTGTTTCCTGCGGTGGAATCATTTCTTTCTCGTCTACGAGGTAAATGTTTACGTTGAGGCGCATAGAAATAAACATAACAATCTAAACAAATTACACCACGGTGGAACCTAGTAATGTATCACTAACCTCAGTTTGATAGGCATTACAGGCATTATATTTCAAAGAAGAAAACCCATGATACATTATTGTTGAACAATCTAGAGCAGTTATCAAGTATCAGGAAACATCACACAATGAACATCCAAATTATATTATGTGCAGTTAGTGCAACTTTAGCCATCTTATTGAGAATTAGTCGTACAGTACACCCGTAATAAGGACTAAAAGTAAGGAATTCAAGTTCTAAAAAGAGACCAAACATAGAGAACTCCATGGCCTCTAAAAATAGCACCCTCAAATTCATAGTAAACTGCAGTGCTTCTAAGATAAATGGGGCACGTGGTCTCTTCCCTCGGGAAATCACTTGACTCTCGCGGTTGAAATTGTTTACGTACAATCGAATTTGTGGGGAATTAACCTCCCACATACGTATCGCAAAGCAGTGTATGCACGGAATATAGAAGCTCTTAAGTCAGGCTTAAACTTTAATTCCGCATAAGTCCGCCTTCCGGAACTTAATATGGCGAGTCAATGTTGCATGAAGAGTTTAATTCACTCGACCGAGTCAGTAGCTCTAGAAAAACTTTAGTTCAGCCAGTGCCGCCTGACATGAACTGTACTTGATATTTGGGGTTTTTGGCTGTGCAGGAAGCAGGAAGCATGTCGCCGAGAATATTACGAGAATATTGGAAAAAGAATCTCCGCAATATAGACTATCTACACTGCATTTGTTTAACTTGGCAACATTGTTTATCCAATCATGGAACCAAAGCTGCTATATATTTAGATATATTTCAGTAATTGCTAGGCATCGGAAAGGGCAGTCCCCGTCATGTCTATTCCCAGCACGTCACCACCACATACCAGAAGCACACATGACAGAGAACAATGACAGAAGTAAAACGCGCCACAGGCAACACGGCGCGCGGAACAGCTGCACTTTGCACCGTCCAAAATGTTTAAATTCCACACCCACTACATGTGTGCAGGCAACTCCAAACGGACCGGAGAAAGGTCCGACCACGTAGTTTGTTCACGGCCAACTACTCACCTACTCACCTACTCACCAACAGTATCTATGAATTGCAATGAAACCAATTCCATTTTTCTCCAAAGGGCCACCCATACACCACATGCACAGGCCAAACAGAACCACGATCCTATGTTGCGAAAACAACTAATATTCGTCACGGCCAAAATATAGGATTTTCATGATGCCGGAATAACACCTAAAACTCATCATCATCATATCATCATCTCATCATTGCTATCCAACGATTCATATTCATAAGTGTAGACATTTTCATCACCAACACTCATCACGGGTGGAAAACGTGCCTAACGCCACAAGTGTGCGCCCGTAAGCCCAAAACTCTAAGGCGTGGTGCCGGAGATATCACAGTCGACGCGTTGGGCTCTACGATTGGCCATGTTAACTGAATTAGGGGCAACGTCAGCCGAATGATCCTCGACTACGTAGACGGAAGGATTATACGCCTTTCTATGATGGGCTTGGCGTCGGTCGATGCTTATATACAGTGCAAGTCATGTGAACTCTATCCACTGTCAGTAAGGCGATGCCGACTTCGCACTGTAAGTAAGGGAGGTACGGTATGTGGAGTGAGTAGGTGGAAATAGGTGGAGGTAGATGTAAATAGTTGTAAATAGTTGCCAGTAGTGTCCGGGTGTAGATGATTTTCGGGGAGTAGTGCCCGGCCGAAGCCGTCCAGGGGCTCGGCGATCTGCTCGCTTAATGCATCGCCCCCCCTGAGGAGCGTTCCTGCAGGTACGAAAACAGAGGCCAATACTATGATAATACCGTAATACTTCGTATGTAGGCATAGGTGCACCAAAATAGGCGGGGTGGAGTGCATGTGGGTAAGCAAATAAAGTAAGTATAGTAAGTAAGATGTCGTGCAAATGGAAATAGCTACGGCCTAGAGCAAAGAGGATGGAAGTCGACGCTATTCAACCTGATTGAATCCAGCTCCTGGCCCTCTTACTGCTTGAGTTATTACTTTCTCTGTGGTTTCCTTTTCTCCCCTCACCCATATGAATTTCCAATCTGGGCAAGTCACATTGTTTCAGCTTTTTAGCAACGCCGTGTAGAGAGGGACGGGAGGTAAGGGGTCTCCAAATTAGCCGCCACCACCAAGCCAACCACGGTGATGACCCGTAAGGTACCACCACCCACACACCGAGCATACGTTACAATTGGCTCTACCACGCTAACGACTCGCCCCACACTAAGGCCCCCTCTTAAAAGCCTCGACCTTTGACATATCTTACCACCGCCCTAGCCCTAGCGCGGTAATATGATCCCCTTGCCCTATATGTGGTGATCCAATAGCAGCCTTCGGGCGTTTCTGGACATGGTGGCACATGAAACGAACAAGGTTAGCCGTCAGGACACGGCTTTTTTGCGTATACTACACCTGCGTAAACTACCGCCTCGGCGCCATTGTACCTGGCGAATGGAAAGCGGGGAGTCGAAAGCTGAGCGTTGGTAGTGGGGGAATTCACCGATCGAGTTCCCGTTGTGATATTATAAAAACCACCATGCCGTCACCCTCGCGATGTTTTTGAGTTTGCTATCCTCTAACGCTCTTTTCGAAGCCCACGGTCATTCCTTTTTTGCCTCACGCAAACCCACACTCTCGACGAGACCAATTGTGCTAGTCACAATCATCATCATTGTTCTTCACTATCACACTTTTTCCATATATATAAACACTTCCGACGATCTTTGAAAGATCTTCATACAGAAAAGTCTAAGACACAATCATCACATTCAACGATCATTACATTCTATTTCAGACACAGAACTTCTAAAGTGTCATCATACAAACTTCTTGACGCAATCACATTCTCTCTACACACTATCAACTATCACAACTAGAAACTGCATTTCTCAAACCGTCAATATGGTTTCAATCCGCTCAGTAAGTTCCTTGGGATATTTCTAGAAAGAATTGAGCTGATAGCAAGTAGACTTTAGCAGCAGGCTGTCTTGCCGCTATCTCATTCGGAGCTCCTCTTCCATCTACCGTGGAGCAACTCGTCGCACGAAGCTCTTATGTTGTTTTCGGTGGAACTGGTGCGCTGAGCGAAGGCTGGCCCGCCAGATCCTCATGGGCCTCATTTGAGAGCATGTATGTCTCTGAGATTCTCCTATTATCAATAACCACTAATAATTTCCAGGTGGGCTGCAAACCAAGGTATCCTTACGTCTGGCTGTGGATGGTCCGCCGATCAACTTCCTGAAAACAGCCCCACTGAAATCTCTCAAATAAAATCAGCAATTCAATCTGTCTCTTCGTCTTCAGGAGTTGATGCCCGATTCATCCTCGCCATTGTCATCCAAGAATCAAATGGATGCGTCCGTGTCCACAGCACCGACAACGGTGTTGCGAACCCTGGCCTCATGCAATCACACAGAGGAACCGGTACATGCAATATTGGCTCCGACAAACAAGTGCCATGTCCTGAAGCCAACATTCTCCAAATGATCAAAGATGGAACCCTAGGCACGGCGGCTGGCGATGGACTCGTTGGAGTTCTCCAAAAGAGCGGCGCTAGTGACGACAGCAAATATTACAAGGCAGCTCGCATCTACAACTCTGGCTCCATTGCAGCTTCAAGAAACATCGGTGATGGAAACGGTGCCACCGCCTGTTATTCCTCTGACGTTGCAAACCGTCTTCTAGGCTTTGCGGGAAACACCGCTTGTGATGCCGGCAGTGTTGCTACCTTGACCAGAACTTCTGGATATATCAATAGCGCCCCTGTTGAAGAGAGCACTCCTGTCGAGAGCACTCCCGATAGCGCCCCTGTTGTGGAGAGCACTCCCGAGAGCACTCCTGTCGAAAGCACTCCTGTCGAGAGCACTCCAGTTGAGAGCACTTCAGTCGAAAGCACTCCTGCCCCAACCAAAGTGGGTGGTGTTTTTGCCGAGCTCCCAGCGCCTGCAGCTGTTGAGCCAACACCAGAGTCCACAACAGCTCCTATCGTCCAGGAGCCAACTCCGGCTCAAGAAGCTCCCGCTCCTGTCGACTCCCCAGTCACCGAACCCACTAGCTCGGAAACCACTGCTCCTGAGCCAACCGCTCCAGTTCCAACCACCACACCAGAAACCACCACACCAGAAGTTACCACACCAGAAGTCACCACACCAGAAGTCACCACTCCTGAAGTCACAACTCCTGAAGTCACCACTCCTGAACCAGCCGCCCCGGTTTCAGCACAACACCCAGGCCCCCAAGCAGCAGGATCACCTTGCTCCGAAGAAGGAATTTGGAACTGTATCGAAGGCAAAAGATTCCAGCAGTGTGCTAGTGGTATCTGGGCAATGGTTCAATCCTTGGCTGTAGGAACACAATGCACAGCTGGCATGAGCAAGATCTTCATCGTCGCCGCTATCTAAGCGTCCAAAACACACTTCACGACTTCTAAAATTCCAAGATATTTCCTTGCTTTACATATTCATTTGGCCAAACGGTTTTCATAGGTTGCTTGGATAAGGCATTTTTTTACGGTGTTCTCTGGGATTCAAGACGGCGTTGTTACATCTGGGATTGTATGGCACAAATTAGTTTGATTAGATTTCTTGTACATACCATTTTTGAAGGGGAGCTAGATGCTATACCAACTATGATGAATGAATATATGACTCTTTAACAAATATTTTCTTCTTCCATGGCTGTTTCTTTGTGAATTACATTTTAATTGTTGCCTCTTTTAGCAAGTTCATTGTATTAAAAAGAACATACGATGTCGGAGAACTGACCCAAGTATATATTTCGCATGCCTTGGTCGAATGAGGCGAGGCACCTTCCATGCGTATAGCAAGAAATATTTTACCCATCCATTGACAGAGCAGTCAAGTCACGTGGATGGTATGCGAGTCAAAAAAAATGCAAGTTCGATATATCTACCAGTAGCTTTGAAAAACAGTTTATACTAGACTATGTTGATCTATATATTACGCTCTTTGTAAGCGAATGTAGTGTTTGATATAATTTGCTCAATCGATATATCACCAGAAACACGTGACCCAAGAACAGACTTGGAGCATACTCAGTCTAACTCCCTCCCCCACATTTTTATCAGTTCAACAGTAGCCTATCCACCGCAAAAGATATTTTCGATGCCCAAATTTCTTTAGTAAAGTCTTCCACGGCATCCCGGACAGTCAGAATGACAGCACCTTCGAATAATTCAGAGGGATATTCAGCAAAAGCCGCCAGCCTCGACGGTCTACCAACCTAAATCAAAGTTTACTTCTTTTAAACTTACCAAATCCTGAGTCTTTACGAGCATTTGTTAAATCTTCTCCCATATTTCACAATATTTATCGCTCCCAGCGACGACCTTTTTCTATGCACCGCTCGTCGTTTCAATTGCCTTTCCTATAATGGACTTCACGTTGCCTTAACTATCCAGGAAGCGTCGATTATCCTTCAAGAAGTAGACAGCGAGGAAAGCGATGGTAGTAATAATTACGAGGATTTGATCTTCAGAAAACAAAGAGTTTTATTTCGATTTTTTAACCGGCCGTCATCAATACAAATGTCGCGACAATGGCTTGAGAACATCGACTTTAATATACTTATATCAATTTTACAGTTTCACTGGAAAGTCGCAGCAATCGCATCTCAATACATTAAAGAGACCCTTTCAATAAATCCAGTCACAGGAGAACCCTGACCCAGCCCTCGCCCATCATATTTTGTCCAGAAGCGAAACAAATCGTGTCTATCGCGCTTTCTACTATTTTGAGCTTTACTGCCTGTTCTTCGGTCCATATGAACCGAGGTCCTCATCAACAGTCTCTGATCCAGATTTTGTAGAATATGGTGAGCGAGTGGGTTTGAGCTATGTTGAGAATCATTTCTCTCTTCTTCACTTCCTCCCCCGCATCTCGAGTTGGGAAATCGAGGAAATTGAGGAAATCGCGTGCATCCGACATTACATTTTGAAAACATACACTAAGATGTTGCACTCTTGCGAGCCGGATTTGCGCCAGCTTGAGCTAACAGTGGCCAATAATATCTTTATATCAACAGGTGAGCTATTAAGCCACCTTGTAGCTCTTGCTCTTCTATTAAGCTAGAATAACTCACATAATTGCCAGAGAATAGAGATCAAATGCGTGATAGATCAACAGTGACTATAGAAGATGAGCGAAAGGAATATCTTATGTCTTTAGGTCTCGGATTCTTCTCTGCCATCTCTCTGTCGTCCACTCCCTCTATCATGGCTACCCTGGTCTTTCAGAATCCCTGGCGAAGGACACACTTCCTTTCTCGAGCTATTTCAGCCTACCGTGAGCTTGAAAATTTCGACCAGTCTGAAAATTTATACAACACTACTATTCTTATATTTACTAGCGAAAATGAGGGTCCTAATGCTGCCCTGCCGTGGACGAGATTCTCAGACCCAAAAGTCTTTTATCAGGGCCGGGAGTTTCTACGAAGTTGGGGATATGTAATGTGGGATCGATCAAGATTAGAGAATTGAAGGTGTTAGAACAGGATCCGGCTGTTTGGTTAAAGGATAGGGATGTTGCTCTTCGACTGCTTTACAGTCGTTCTGCAAGATTAATAAGAAATTGAAAATTCATAGGTGGTAGACTAGCTTGGCTTCGGTTTAGAGATTTTGGTCCATCAGGGTACCTATTTCTCCTTATATTTGTCAATATTGTGAATGAACCGATTTAATGCTGTCTTATACCCAAATACGATTATTCTTATTCATCTTTTATCAGAGTCGAACCACCTCACATACAGGGCAAATCACGTTCCGTAACGTGAATGTAAAGTGCTCTGTTATGTGGTATAGGTTGGTTCTTGATTGATTTGAACGGGTTATTACCTGGTTGATCGGATTTTCAGCCGGATTGATGTTACCAGAGGCGCCTGTGACTACAAACATATATATACAATCTAGCAAGAGCATTTAAAATTGAAGACAGTATGAGGCTAGTCGTTGTTCATTATGTACTTTTCATTTTGCTTACTTTATATATGAGACAGATCAAAATTTCTTTCGCGTGACTTTTCTTTGTGGTGAACCGTACAGAATATTGAAGCAGTTATAGGGAAATTAAAATCAGCACGTATTTTATAAACGATTGAACTGAATTTTATATATTGAACTTCGACATAGCATTTATCAAAATGATTAAGATCTGTCGTCGTTGACCGAGTATCATGTAATTTTCACTGCCGTTACGAATCAGCTGCTGAGTTTCATGACTAGCCTGCATTGCATTTATGTGTATCAACAGACCATTATATCATGTTGAGGAACTATGGCCAATAATATGTAAATGCATGATATGTTTGATCAGTAATTACAGAAGAGATTGCATGGGATACCAGTGGAGAGAAGTACCAGGTGTAGTAATTTATACCCCCCTGAAACTGTCACCTGACTTTCCATGAGCAATAATCTGACAACGCAATCTGCCAATAGCCGCCATTATCCTAATTTAGATTCTGTGTTGGAGATGGCGTACGACAGACCCCTCCGAACGTCGTACACCCCGATCTCTGATACATAACACAGAGCCAGCATCGCTCCCAGCAACATTCTGTTGTCACCCATCTCAATATGTCGTTCATTGTAGTAACATTCGCAATTGTTCTTGCACATTTTCTTTACTTGTTCCTCTCAAGACTCTTTCTAAGTCCACTAGCTAAAATTCCCGGTCCGAAGCTTGCAGCTTTCACTTCATGGTACGAATTCTATTACGATGTGATTAAACCTGGGAAATTTGTATGGCATATTCAAGACTTGCATATCAAATACGGTATGTGTATGGACTTCTTATCTGCTGTCTCATGTCATTGGTGTCTAGTACAGGCAGCTTATGCATACAGGACCGATTGTAAGAATTGGACCTAAAGAAATTCACATCAACGATCCTAAATTTCTTGATGAGATCTACCCTCCAGCCTCTCGCAAACGAGAAAAGTATTCCTTTTTCCTCAGAGCCTTTAAATTTTCTGAAGCAACTGGGGCCACAATCAGCCATGATTTCCATCGTCGACGACGGGAAGCCCTGAATCCCTTCTTTAGCAAGAAGAGCGTGATGGCCTTCGAGTCCCTGATCCAGCAAAAGGTTGCGAAATTCCAAGATCTCCTCAACCACCACGCCGAACACCAGACACCCATCAATCTGTCTGATGCATATTATGGATTTGCTCACGAGTAACTGTCTCCCCTCCTTTGTGTGCATCTAGAGACTAACACAATAGAAGTGTGGTGTCGAACTTTTGTTTTGGGCACGATAGCAATTTGCTAGAGAATGAGAATCAAGCAGCAATCCAACGGAGCAATGTTATGGAGTTATTGTTGGGTATCAAGTTAAACCAAAATCTTCCGTGGATCTTTGATCTTCTCGACTCTATTCCCTTTCCAGTTGCAAAGCATATCATGCCCGCAGGTTTGCTGGATATGGCTGCCCTAATTCAGGTAACGTTTCATCTTTTACTATGTGATTCAAGCCGAGATCACAGCTCTGATATAACCAATCACCCCATAGCACCAAAATATGTAGAGAAGATAATAACTTATAATGCTAATATTTCTCAGGATGTTCACAGGGATATCCAAAAAGTGATAGATGACAAGGACAACGCTCTGAGAGGCAGTAATCGATCCATCTTTTATGAGTTGCGAGACAATCAGGAATTGCCTCCTTCAGAAAAGACGATAGAGAGGCTTGAGCATGAAGGAACACTACTTGTAATGGCGGGTAGGTGAATTGGTATCATAAATATATATCAATGTCAATAGTTGGATGGATTTAACGAGAAGCTATATTAGGAACCGACTCGCCCGCAAAGTCATTAGCCATTACACATTTCTATCTGCTACAACACCCGGAAATTCTCGCCAAGGTGCGCGCAGAAGTTCTGAAAGTCCCCTATACTGCGACATGGTCAGATCTACAGCAGCTGCCTTATCTCAACGGTTGTATCGCGGAAGGAAATCGCCTCTCGTTTGGCGTGACTGCACGGGCATCTCGTATCGCGCCTATGGAGACCCTTCAGTATGAACAATACAAGATCCCTCCAGGTACACCCGTGAGTCAAACTACGCTTTCTACTCACACGAATGAGGAGATCTTTCCGGATCCATGGTCATTCCGCCCTGAGAGATGGTTTGGAGCTGAAGGAACCGAACGACGGAAGTATGCGATGACATTTAATAAGGGCGGAAGAAGCTGTATCGGGATCAACTTGGCTTATGCAGAGTTGTTTTTGATGGTTGCGGCAGTGGTAAGATATGACATGCAGCTATTTGAGACTGATGAGTCGGATGCGAAGTTTCAGCATGATTTTCATGTCGCCTTTCCAAAGCTAGGATCGAAGGGAATCCAAGCTTTAGTAAAAGGGAAAATAATGTGAGGTTTAGATATGGCTATGGTAGAAAAATGTTTTAGCTAGTTGTTTCTAAGAAAGAACAAGTGGTATTTTGAATAAATTTGTAACCATTATGCTATTTCTAACATTTGTTAAAGATGAAGAGTCTTATCTGTTTATGTATTTGGTTTTCTAGCAAGGTGGCGTGGCGTGTAAGCCTAGGGATGTAGTAATACGCCTTCTCTCAATATAAACTAGCATTATTAAGCATTAAGATGGTGAAAAAGGTTATTAAAAGTATTTCTTAAGGACATAATTAATAGATTAGCCGTCAAAACATGCTAACGCATAAATATAAACCTAAAATAATTTGCAATCTAAATAACTTAGCTCTCCCGGGCGCTAGGGTAGCAAAGGCAGGGTAACCACTAAGACGAACTATCTCTCGAAGACGAAGCTCTGCTGTTGGTAAATCCTTCCCCAATACCCCGCCCCGTTGAGTGGATATAGTCTTTCTAGCTGCCACCAAGTAAGAATTTTGAGCATCTGCGTGACGGAGGCGAATCATGGGAATGGATACACCCGAAGATTCTGCATATTTTCATCGATCATGGGTCCCTCGGTTGGGCCTCTTCAAAAGTCTATTGATCTAACGACATATTATGGCTAAATTATTTAATGTTGGGAATGTAAGCAGATGAGCGCTTGGTGGATTGTCGAAGATAGAATTTGCTTTGCTGCATTCCTCCCTACCCCAAGTCAAGCTCATAGTTTTGAAAGAGCCATTTCCCATCTTTGGCTATCTGGGGTAGACCTTCTTTTCTCATGGTCCCTAAATACCACAATTAAAAAGCTGTTTAGGGTCTTCCATGTCGTATTGATCGTGAACTCCGTTAGGACTGTTGTTGTCGCGATCACAACGACTGAATCAGGTTCGCTGATTATCTACCATCATGTCCATGAGTATAGAATATGATCATCCCAAACACCATTGGTAAATGCTGCAACCCAAGGCGTATAACATGTCGTTCCGATAGAAACTTAGGTAGCTGATATATACCCGATTGTACGATGCTGCCGGAACGCGTCCACTGATCTTTTCTGAGCCATTAAGCGTAGGATACCCACTAGAACACCCCATAATCTCTGCTATTTCTTCCTGCCTAGATTCCCGGTTTCAAATCTTAGACTGCCTGGAGAGAGCAGATTTTGAAAAATGACATCTGAAGTCTAATCTCGTGAGTAAATCCTTGATCTGCCTACTGGTTGGCATAGGGCGTTTATCGCTGGCTGAGGTTTCCCAGCATGGGCCAAATTCTCCCATGGTGATGACCAGGTCAGAATAAAGACTGAGAAATTGCAAGCCAGCCTGGGTCTGCCCCAGTTGAGTGGCACAATAATTACGAGAATATCCCACGAGGTGTGGAGGAACTGGATCGTACTTAGCTTTGGCGAGGGTGAACTCGCCTCTCAATATCGTCGCAGGCTTCTAGTTCCTAAGACCCTCGCATGCAAGGATGGTAACGGCTGTACGTTATCGCTCGTCGCTGCAGCCATGACCCCGCGCCCTATGGAGAAACCTTGTTCAGAGGGCGTAGTGAGCCTCCGTTGTTCCTGAACCGACCCTGACATTGTAGTGACGAAAAACAATACTGCGCAAATCTCATTTTACGAGGAGAAAAAGATAAAAGGCTTGGGGTAGCACAGATTGGAAGAGCAAAGGCAGCTAGTTATAGAAACCAATACAGGAGCGGTGCTACGGAAGGATGAAGATTTTCAAAATCTGACATCCCGCTCGGTCGAAATGTGAGCTCTTGCAACATTCATATAACTTAATAACCAAGTTGTGTTGTAAAGAACTTGGGTGTGCATTCTGCAGTCATTAACATTTTTCTCCACCAATAATCAAGTTAGAGCCGTCGACATCTCTACCACTTCCAGAATCAATCATGTCAGCTATACTCCACACTGTTTGTTAGCCCTTGTGCGTCTTCAATTGTTGATCGCATCTGACTACCTTGTGGCTGTATCAAAATGGTGATAAACGGATCCCATTGCTTCACATATTGCAGGTAGGGCCAGGACTTTATACTTCACGAAGACAATTGTCGTTCCCATTCAAGAAACAATGGGTTAAGATAGTAGAGTATTCCGGCGTTACCTGCTATACATCAAGCGAGACGTGTCTTCTTAGCAAGCTATGTTAGGCCTCTGAAGTATAGACATGACCAAGATCGATTTAGAATGGCGCTTGAGCGAAATCTAGCCTTATGTATATGATATGGTTAATAGCTACAACACGCATCGCTTTAATATCTCACTGTTCATTATTAGGTTAACTTGAGCTAGTAGGGCCGCCCATTAGTGTTTTAAGCTTTGCCTGCCAATCTCTAAGCTCGGCATCCTTCATCTCAACCTCTTCCTTCAATGCATCAACCTCCTTACGAAGACGCTCATTCCTCAAGCGTTCGTTCGCGCGTTCGTTCCGAGCCAGTTGTATTTCGCCCTCCTGCACCTTGAGTTGTTGTTCCAGAGCTTTAATCTTTTCTTGGAGACTGTCTTCAGATCTACCATTCTGTGCTGCAGTCTCAAGCTCAGAGTATATGACCGACAGTGCCTTGTCAACGTTCGCGGAAAAAGTTGAGTATTTAGACTTCTTCCGAGGAGGTGGTGTCACTTTCTTTACAGCCGCTGCCTTACCTTTCCGAGAGATAATTTGGTCATTTTTCCCTGATGTGGATCCAGCTGCATATTGTTCTTGGAGCTTCGTAGTCGGTTGGATCAACGGTCTTGTATCGAGACGCTCCGACGATGGCTGCTCAATTGCGTGAGGCGTAACCGGGCTATGACTAATGCTTTCGAATTCAGATCCTGACACAGCTTTTGCTCCTGGAGTATCGCCAGAAAATGAATTAAGTTGATCTCGGGTAGATACTGGACTCAATTCATTCATATCAGGTAGAGATGGTGGTATATGAAGCTCTCGATCAACACAGTGCGGACAAAACCAAAAGTTTGGCACAACCTCCGGATCGAGTGACGGCGTCATGCATTCTGCATGGTATGCACTCTCACACGTCTGGCATGCAAACAACTCCAGTCCACCCCCACATACATAGCAGTAGCTATCATGCATCCCTAAGATACCTAAATAAGCATAAAATATCAATCGTAAAGAGTAATTAGGTCGCACCCTCGAAAAAGTTGTCCCCCCCTTTCCACTGAATCGAGTCTAGATCATACATCTGCTGCAGCCAATCTACCTGTGGTATGCTGCTGGTAATTGCATTTGCCGTCGGAGATTCCTCTATTACCATTTGAGTCCCACTACTGCCTATGGTCTCCATCGTAATCACTGGCTGGATCGTTTCGCAACAGTACTAATGAGCCTGGGTAGCACCGTATGGGGCGTCTGTATCCAGTTCGTTTGCAACTGTCTAATTCTAGACTATCCCTTACAAGGTCACAATTCGAGCCAATGTACAAAAGGGAAGAATCGGTTGCTGATATAATTTATTAGTATCTCGCTTTAAAGGAGGTGGTTGTCATATGTGTTAGGTTAGCGAGAGTCATGTTTAGGTCAGCAACGACGGGCAACACATGACGTAAGCGGCGTCGTTTTCCTGGAATCTCAGGAAAACCAAACCAAGGTACAATCGGCAGCGTCGGTTTAAGTCCTTCGTGGTTCTTCCTAAAACATATAAATAGATCAGTATATACCAGAGGAGATCCGGACCTCGATCAAGACACGTCCTATCTTCACAGTGCAAAATCTGCCGAAGCTTGAGAACAGGAATTAGGCTGGAAATGGCAGAGGATTCAAAGGTCACAGGAGAGATAAATATTTGCAAAGTACCCAGACAAGAAACCTTTATAGTGAAGATTAAATTTTCCCATTTTATATTGTTTAATAAACGGAAAGATTGGACTGGGTTGGCAGCTTGTAGGTAAGTGATATGGTTGCACATGATATACTTGGTTCACTGCCTATACTTTGCACAAATTTAATGACCGCTTCCGTAGTTCATACTAGCTATAAACCTAACAACAGACGGCGAATATCCAAAATGTACGCTCAATCTCGATTCATGTTAATCTGCACATAAGTAGCCTCAAGTCCTTCACAACAACAGGCACAAAAAGTAAAGAGGATATGCCAGGGTTATGCTACAGCTGCTGTAACATGAAAAGACGTGGCACGCCTGATTTCCAATAAAGCATTTCTATCCAGTAAATGCGAAGGCACAGGCTTTCGTAGGAATGTGCAATAGCCTGTAATTCGTCCGTCTTAAACCCTGCATAGAGCTTACCTCACGCATGCATCACAGATTGATCTTTGAAAACGATCACAGATCTTGCAGACAATCTTATACCTCAGATCAATTTGCAAATAGTTGAGAACCCAACAGCAACCATGGAAACGGGTGAGTTGGCTAACTAATCTCAATTAATAAAACCACTCTTGCCCTCTAACCAAATGCCAGTAATTCCTACAACATTTGTAGATACCCCAGATCTAGTATCTGCCCTCATTGACTCAATCTCAACACTTTCAACATATACACCATGCCTCTACCTCGATCTTGAGGGGATTAAACTGTCCCGTCACGGCTCTATTTCAATCGTTACTATCCTGTTGGAAGTTTCTCCCTCTTCGCGACAGGGTTTCCTTGTCGATGTCCACACTCTCGGCAACTCAGCATTCACCACTACAGGTACAAATGGAGAAACTCTGAAGTCCATCTTCGAATCTCCATCCATCCCCAAAGTATTCTTCGACGTTCGCAACGATTCCGACGCCCTCTTTTCCCATTATGGTATCGCTCTTCAGGGCATCGAGGATGTTCAACTAATGGAGAACGCTTCTCGTTACCGATCCAAGGAATTCCTTACTGGTCTTGCGAAGTGTATCGAATATCAAATATCTGGTTCTCAGAAGGTGGCATGGCGATTTATTAAGGCAAGAGGAGAAAGATTGTTCGCGCCCGAAAAGGGTGGCTCCTATGAGGTCTTCAACGAGCGACCACTCACTAAAGAGATGGCTGATTATTGCATTGGAGATGTAATGCATCTTCCTACTTTACGCAATATTTACTGGAACCAGCTAACTGCAGCCTGGAAAGTGAAAGTTGGAGATGGAGCCAGAAACCGGGTGAGAGAGTCTCAGAGTCCAGACTACGAACCACATGGTGAGAGCAAGCGTTATGGGCCCTGGGGCAAGTAAGTATCTCATCTGGGGACAACGAATAGGAGTTGCTGGGGCACGAAAATATTGAGCACTTCCCCGCTCTCGGGTCGCACACTCATTTAAAACTAGGCAATGTTACTGGGCATTATGAATCAAATCTAATATGCAAAACGATGAAAGTTTTGTTGTCGAAAGTCAAATATCACACACTATGGATGCAATTTTCGTTTTGTATATCAACTCCCTTTCATTGATTTCAGTTAAGCAACCATAGATGATGAATCTAGCACTTTCCTGTAACACAAATCCAATTTTACCCTTGAACATAAAGACTCATAGTCCAAACCCCTCCACATTTTTGCCCCGCATTTCCATTGCACTCCATGTCACATCCAGCCAGGGACTTTGCCCCAAGTGCAATCTCGCTTCCACAAAAGCATTGAGAACCTAAGAACCAACCATAGATGAGTTCTAAATACTAGAGGAAGATACCAGGTGTATATACCGTATTGTGTGCCGAACAATGGATATTTGCTACAGCGTCTGGAGCAAATCTCGGCTGTCGTGCTGCCTTCGTACGAAGCGGCTTTGAGGGCGCGATCAGGTGTATCCGTCCAGCATCCGATGTACTTACTACGAGGCATCAGCGATCCGAGTCGTAAAATTCAAAAGGAACAAACAACAATTTCTTTTTTCCAAGAAAGGACTTACAAAGCTGAGGCGGTACTGCTGCATACTAGTAGTGTGCTAACAACTGTATTTCTTGATAGTAACATCCCGAAGGCTGATTAGTGAAGAACGATAGGTGCTGGTTAGAAGCAAAGTTTTGGTTCAAAGAGAACAAGTTCAATGTAAAATAACACTATATAGATGAGAAATTATTTGAAAGTTTTGTCGATAAGAGCTTGGAAACTTCTTCAAATATTCTTCTCTAGGTGCCCGAGTTATATAAAAACAAAACACTTCTATCGTTTTCTACCTTAAGTATAACTTCGTTTAATTAATATACTTTATTCTAGTCTCGTTTATAGCGTTTCTCGGCCTTACATTATACTTTTTGACTTGCTTTATGCTCTGCCTTTAAATAAGGTTTTCGCCGAGATTTGTGTTTGACTTTATTTGTATTTTAGGATTTTTCGTATAGTTTTAACCTTAAGTTATCATTTGGATTTAAACGGTGATATAAGCGTTAAAAGAATAGTTCTTATATTGATATTTGCTAGTTAAAGAAGGTGTCGCCTATTTTATATTAAAGTCTTTTTTGGACGGCTTAATCTAGAAGTTAATTCAAATATAAAAGCGCCTGACTTTGTGCTCTTTAAATAATTAAGCGTATAGTAGAATAAGAAAATTCTATTTTGTCTTGAATTTAAGGCACCTTCTACTCTAGTAAATAACGAGTTTAAATAGCTAATCTTTGGGCAATAGTAGTCTCCTGGCCACAGTCTTAAAGGTGGGTACATATAATTAAGATTCTGATTTAAAGGAATGTAGATAATTAAGAATGTGTGAGAGAATAAAGAGGTATAAAGTAATATTAGCTAACCTTAACTTAGACTAGTAAAGTGACGAAAATCTTATCCAACCCGACTATACTGTACAAAGGCAGTCGTAAATTACATTGCTTACACTTGAGTTACCTTTGGGTACGAAAGTGCGCACTTTACTCCAGCTTTACAATAACCATGCGTCTAAGGTAACCAAATCTTGCAATTCCATTAGAGAACCCTTCAGTCAGGCAACCTGTCATGGTTAGTCCATACGGCTGTAACCTCAAGGTTAGTAACATTTCGCTTGTGATCAAGCAACAAATCCTCCACGTCATTAAACACATATCATAAAGAGTTTGGAATCAAAGCTTTCGCGTTCAATGCAGGCACCTCGTATTTCGATCAAATTCGGGAGAATTTTGGAGCCTGGCGGACTTTCGTGGAATCATACTATGCATTCATGCGAGGACAATCAAGAACCATACTCAGAAGAAATCCACATTTAATAAGGTACAGCGGAAGGCTCACTGCCTTCAGAATTCAAGAAATACTCAAACAACTTGCAATATACCTTGTGAAAATGCCGAGTCGGATTGAACACCGAGTGAGAATGCATTGGGGAAATCATATCGTCCCCTTGAAAGAGGAATATTAAACTCCAGAATCAAAGCCCCAAATTACCTCACTAGAGTAGAGGATAATTTGTAGTATTCATATTGCTTTCCCTGTATTATAAAGCGAACGGTTTCTTAAAACCTGAGACATATGACCGGCGTCGTGACATGAGGCTCGACACACTTACCTGACTAGGATCATTCTTTTGGAAAAAGTAAACACGGTTCTTGAACATACAGGTTAGAAGTTACCTACTATAAGCCAATGGTACTATCAAAGAACACAGTATAATCTTTCAGATTTTATACCAATGGGGCAATCAAGTCATATATCTGCTGGTTTTGCTTTTATAACATGGCTACGCTAAATTTACAACCTTGATCCAACTCCGTTATCATTCTCGGATTTAATCTGGACTAACAGTTTTCCTATTATATATTGTTAGCCACGTACTACAGCATGTGAGGTTGTAAGTTGGGAAAATAACATACCGGTATTGACTCCCAAGAACAAACCAGACAACGCTTCCTCAGCTGCTTTAAGTCCACCCTTCACGATAGTTTCTTTGCGTTGCAACTTCCCTTCCGTGAGCCATTGTGCGAGCTCTTTTCTTGCCTCGGGAAATTGTTTTGCGTAGTCGAAGACGATGAAACCCTGCATTCTGATGCGCATGGCGATGATCATGGAGTAGTTCTTTGGGCCGGTAGGTTTGGAGTCGTTGTAGGTGCTAATTGCTGTGACTTATTAGTTTATGATACCTTCAAACCACAAATTTACTTACCTCCACACATGACGAATCGAGAGTGCGCCTTGGCACGGCTGAGAGCTAGCTCTAAGACCTGGCCACCGACGTTATCAAAGAAAACGTCGATGAGATCTTTCGTCTTGTCTTTGAAATCTTGGGCAAATGTTTTACCTATGTCAAAAATCAGTATATGACACATGTGATGAGTTAGTGGATCAAACACACTCTTGTAGTTCAACGCATCGTCACATCCCAACTCTTTCAACCACTCCACCTTGTCATCACTTCCTGCGATTCCCAGAACCTTCGCTCCTTTCAGCTTGGCAATCTGACATACCACAGAGCCCGTAGCACCAGCAGCACCGGAAACCACGACAAAATCACCAGCCTTAACCTTTCCTACGTCCAGCAGACCAAAATACGCAGTAAGTCCAGTTCCGCCAAGAACCCCCAAAGCGTCCGTGACTTTACCATTGGATGGAATATCAATTTTGATGAGTTCCTTGGCAGGCAAAATGGCGACCTCTGTCCATCCGGTTCCACCAGTAGCATAGTCACCGACACTGAACGATGCAGATTTTGAAGCGAGGACTTTGCAGATTGCTGATCCACGCATCACAGCTCCGATCTGTACAGGTGGCATATATGACCGTGTATCTAATTCAGTGAGTCAGTTCAGGTATTTTGGGGACAGCATTAGAGCCAACTACCATTGAGCCAGCCTCTCATGGCAGGATCAAGAGAAAGATATAACGTCTCAACCAACACCTGGTCATCTTTCAGGTCCGCCTCTGAAAGCATCTGGTTCGTTTTTAACGTAAACGTCTCCCCAGGCACAATCAATGCCTTGGGGCGTACCGCTAGCACTACCGATTGAAATGTTGAATTTGCCATGGTGTTTTGGGCTCTTTGAATTGGTTTTCCCATCTTGAAAGCCTCTCGGGAGCAGCTGGTTATATATAGACTGCACTCTGCACTTCTGGGGAAATTTGACAAATCAAGAAGTCGAAGGAGCGGGCATACGAGGAGACCGTGGTTACTTGATTGTTAATACAGGATTTCCACAAGGCGGTGTTGACAGCCGATAGGAGGATGCGATGCTTTAATGTAAATCGTGCCGAGGTTCGCTAGTTTCTCCTCAAACGTGGCGGCCGCTTGCAGCTTTTGGTAATATCACCGAAGGATTGGGTAGCCGTGGCGAGATTGAAGCTTTATTATAACCATCCCAGGAGTTCCTTATTGGGACGCATTTGTTTTGTAAGCTTGTACTCACCGCCGGAGTGTGTAACCAAAGCACACTTGTAGATTTAAAAATACATTAAATCCTCGGTTTATAGAATAGTGGAGCCCTTGAGGATTTCCCCATATTTTGATCGTTAGGATAGGGGTCTACGGATTACTGTAATCAACAACATATAAAGATCCTTCACATAGGTTGATGTAAGTGAAGTAAGTCTTCAAGGTGTGTTTTGATTATGATTTTCTTGCGATAATCAATTTATGAAGCAGGGTGTATTGTACGTGAGGTGCATCCTAAACTCACGTGATATGAATGACCAGTTTGGCTTAGCCTAGCCTCGTTAGCCCCTGGAATTAGAAAGTCAACGTGTAACAACGACATTTCCAATCCACGAGAACGACTTTCTATACAGTCACCATTGCGCTCGATAGCACGCAGACGTGTTAAAGCTTTGTCCGTGAGCTGGTGTGTCAAGCTTTTTCGGAGTCAGTTGGGCATTTCTAAGGAATCTGGGCGTGGTTTCTCCCATGGGTATCAGAGTTACCAGTGGATATCATCAATTAACCGCCTCTGGCAATGTTGACGACAACGAGCTCAAAAGCTCGTTCTAGTAATGAAGAAAAGCGAACTGCCAGAGACCTCGCAATCGATCTTGAAGCTGGCGTCCCACCACTTAACCCTCTTTCGGCCCCTGTCGCCTCCCCTCTCCACAAGTTCCTCAATTATCCTTTCTATGTACAGAAACCCAAGATTCGGTCAACGGCTTGGTTAGATGGCGTTCGTGGGGTAGCGGCTCTCGAGGTTTACATTTTCCATGCTATGGGATGTTGGGCGAATGTGATTGCAGCCTATGGTGCAGATGCCCAACAAACTAATATACTCGCCTTGCCTCTGATTCGTACCTTTTTCGTCTCTGGTGGTGCAGCCGTAGCACTTTTTTTTGCGATCTCCGGTTATGTGCTCACACATCGCTCGCTTTCGAACATCCGGAGTGGTGAACCTCATAAAGTCTACCCGAGCGTCTGGTCATCGATGTTTAGACGAGGCTTTCGGCTCTATCTTCCACCTGTCCTCCTGACATTTTGCGAGATGATATCAACCCGATTTGGCTACATGCCTCCCCTAAACTTTGATTTCAAACCTGAAACGACCTTTGGGGGACAAGTGGTGGATTGGGTCAAGGAGACGAATAAGCTGGTGAACCCATTACATAACTTCAATCGAGCCGTACATGGCTTTGTCACGCACCCCAAATACGATTCCGTTGTATGGACTATTCCATTGGAGTTCTATGGTTCATTTTTGTGTTATCTGTTGCTTGTTATGTTTGCGAGAATACGGAGCCATGGAGTTAGAATGGCGCTTACGGCTGCTGTTGCTATTTATTGTATGACTCAAGGAAGTTGGAACTTCTTTTGTTTCTCTGGAGGTATGTTGATGGCCGACTACAACCTGAGTCAAGATGCGGATGACTTGAGAGCTGTTACTCGACAAGCGGGCATTGTTTGGGTTACGGTGTTTTCCCTGGCATTCTATGCGGCGGGGTTACCAACCATGATATACCCGGAGTCGAAATCCAAACCCATGCCAGGCTTCGAGATGCTTCGATCTACAACTCCGCTGCGCCTTAACATGGAAGACCACTCTCGATTCTGGTGGTCGTTTTCTGGTCTTGCCATCTTGCTGTCTATCTCACAGCTTCCACGATTAAAGAAAGTTTTTGAATCGACTTTCTGTCAGTATTTGGGCAAAATATCATTTTCATTATATTTGGTACATGAGTTTAGCAATATCCTATTTGGGCTACCGATGAAAGACATCTTGATTCGTGTCATGGGACTGTCGAACGATGATAAGACATCGGTGCTGTATTGGACAGCGTGTATAATTTGGTTCGTATTATTTACGTTGCCTGTTTTTGCGATTGCGGCGCAAGTTGAGAAGTGGGTTGATGTTCCTAGCGTCAAGTTTGCTAGATGGTTAGAAGGAAAGTGTTTGGGTATATACAAAAGTGTAAGGTAGAGAAACGGATGGAGTTCCAAGTATGATAATATTTGCTTATGTAACTCATGTTGATGAGTATATACCAAAAGATTCGTTGACGTTCAAGCTGTATATGTTACTTAGAGCCCAATTGAGCGGTTTTAGTGACCTTTCAAAAACTTACGTTAGGCAGCCAACGAAAAAAAAAGAAAAAGGGTTTACCAAGAACAAGGCTGAGCATTGTGAAATAAAAAGACACAACCTTACGATGAGTCCGTATACTTCACTAATCTCTTTGAAAAAGCTAATCCTATCTGATATGACCTAATACCTTAGATTATAATGATGAAATGAGAACTCATACCACCCCAGAAACCGCAATCGCAAACGCAAACAATCCTGATCCAGCAGTAATCGCATTTTCTACACCACCCGGGTCCTTGCTTGCGGGATACTGAGTCTTAACGTAACGGGACAACTGGCTAGCAAGCAGATGCTCCGTGAAAATCTGATCCAGACCTGCTGATATATATATTGTATGCTCAACTCTCTTGCCCCCAATCTTAGTTCCAGTTTTCTCACCCCAACACAACTTTTGTCCTACCTTAACGTCTTCCATTTTCCCAGTCTTGCTCCCTTCTTTCTTGGAAACCGACTGGGTCTCATACAAAGTCTCCCACTCAAATTTTGACCATGGCCCGCCATCCTTCTGAGCTTCCCATACAAAATTTCGGCCCCCGTACGTAAATCGGCGAGGGGACCAGACTTTCGTAAACTGCCCTCTGTCTGGGGTCTCGGTCGTCAAGACTTGACTAGTGGTTTCCATCTGTAAACGATACGCGCCGCCGGGAGTTCTCAAGATCTTGGTATAGACAGCGCCGCAAGCAGGAAGTAATTCACTAGCACGACGCAAGAGGCCAGCTGTGATAGGCACGTCATCTTGCCAAAGGACGTGCATGGCGTATAATAAATGCATGTTAGACTCATCCTTCACAAACATCCAGTGAGCACGTTGGCCTAACATGATCAATTCGGAATCATGAGAAATGCGATACACTTTGGGCGGCGCGGACGCATTCAGAGTGGGTGTGAAAAATGGAATAGAGGAGTTAGGTAGGTTTTCTTTTCCCAGAGATGCCGGAGCCGTGTCAGTTACTCCCTTATCTTTTGAAGCTTGATATATTTCTTGATGATCCTGGGTAACCTTGTTAGTGTTTCCGAATATGTAGGGCGAGGTTCTTTTTGTACCAAGGCTAAACATCTTGATTGCAGCTCGCGAGTTGCACTCAAAATCGTTGGAGATACTATCACCCCATCCCAATTTCCTGTCTTTTCGATAGCCTGCAAGTATTGAATTCTTTCTAGATGCACCTCTCTCTGTCGCTTGAACATTACACGGTAGAACTTCCCAATCTTTTTGTTCGTGTCGAGAAATACCTGTAACTTTTTGACGGCTTCCTGGTGGTCTTTAATTGCATCTTGATATTTTTCTTGCGTTTCAAAGAGGAATGGAGTAAGGATCGCGAGGCGTAAATGGAGATAGGACTCCGTTTTGACGATTTCTTCCATGGTTGTGAGTTTTGTACGGTACACCTTGTTTCTGTAAAGGGCGTGGGGTTGTATTTATTGGAAGTAAAGTAAGAATAGATCAACACAAAGAATTCACTGTAAATGTCAACAAACCAAACTAAGTTTTGGGCGATGGATTCACAGACTAGATTAATGGTAGTCATATTCTAGGTGCTCGGCGCGTGGGGACCTAGTCTGCCTGCCAATGTATGCCCAGGCTACATGCGGGAATTTGAAAAGGAGGGAAAACCACCGGTTCAGATAATAGCGGGGTGCCAAGTATTGTACTTCTATTTAGAGCTGGATTAAATTCGGAAATGGGATGCTCAGGCTGTCTGAAGAGCCCCTGAGGCTTCCTCCTATATTTGCGAGGCTCTGTATGATATAAAAGAAATAATTTAACCTACTACAGCCTTTTACATAAAAGAAAGACTAGTACACATACCTGCATCCACATATATAACAATATATCCTTTAGCGTAGAGATGATTTATAATTCACGTAATTCAAAAACTTGCCAAACTTTGATGTTTGACCAGACACTTCGCTTCAACGTAACAAGCGAAAACTGGAAGAGCAGGTAATAAATTAAGACAATTGGTGTGTATGGAAAGATCGGAATCCAGGGAACTAAGCCCATATGGCGTTTGACAACCTTGAAAATCAGTTGCACAGATTGCTTATATTTTATGACCTGCCTTCAAGTCTACTCTCCACTAAAGCATGTACTTAAAGTATGGGTTTTCTTTGTCCGTCAAATCTTGGAATGCTGACTTGTCTCGCCCTGTATCACTCAATTCCAATGATGATCGTTTCTTATTTTCTTTTGCAAGGATGGCGTACAATCCGAGAGCGGATACAATAGTGATGCAATAGCTATAAATATGAGTACCGGACTAGTGAGAATTGAATCATATGGAAGCAACTTACCAGATTATAAGGCCCAGCCAAAGCTCTGGATAATGCCTGGACTTGGTCTGAGATTTTATAAGCTGAGGACCAACGATGTTTCCGACGCAATAAGCAACAAAGATGGTGGCAGCCATAAAACATTTCTTAGTTTGCCCTGCAACATTGGCCATCCCCACGCTGATAACTAAAGAGACCACTGGTCCAAAAAAACCAATGATGGAGTAACCTGCGACTGGTGCAGCAGCATGATGATACCATGAGCTTTTCCAAATCATGGCACAACCAGCCATCACCGGAAGGCAGCACAGGACCAGCATGATAATTCGAATGTTTGGGATACGCGAGGAAAGGTAGCCAGTTATCAGAATAAAAACGAAACAGATGGCACCAAGCGGGAACTGAAAGAGGATGGACTGGAGAGTCGAATATCCAAAGGTGGATACAATCAATGGTCCAAACCCGCTCACGGCACCGTTAACAGTGTATGCAGACGCCATCATAAGAAATACCAACCAGACCTTGGCATCAAGAACAGATTCCCGAATTTGTGACATCTTAAATTGCGTGCAGCGTACGCCGGTTTGGCCATATCTCAGACGTTCGGTAGCTACAATTCGTTGATCGGCTGTCAGAAACCAAGCAGAAACCGGAGAGTCTGGCACCGCAAAGCAGAACAGCCCGAATATAAAGGTCAAGACTCCGGCTAGGAGATAAATGTATTGCCATCTTTGCAAGGTTCCGCCTGTGATCTGAGCAAATCCATAATTGAGAGCTCCGCCGATAATGGTAAACAAACCAGTGGAGGAAAACCACCAGCTCTGTCTTAATGACTGTTCCTCTTGTGTATAGAAGGAGCTGATGATACACATAAACCCAGTGGGTATTATGCTCTCAACAAAGCCCAAAAAGAATCGTTGAGCGTACAGACCCTGCCAGCTTGTCACAGCTGCCGTCAACAAGCAAACGAGGGCCCAGACACAGACTACACTCCCGATTATTCTTCCCATATTGAACCTTTGTAGTGCGAATGTCATCGGGTACAGTCCAGCCAACATGCCAAAGTAGAATAAGGAAGTTGCCCAGCTAAGGCGCGATGTGTCTGAGGTAGGCGGGGTTGTTGGCAAGGTCTTTGTGAGGGCCAGATCTTTTGTCATTCCGAACAGAACAGCAGATCCAAGAATTGCCTATTTATGTTAGCAATGGGTTCAAGGACACAGGAATATGTCAATACCTTGTCATAGTAAACCAACCCATACCCAATAAACATTGCCGGCACGAGGAACAAGTCAATCTTTCGAACAACTTGAGCTTCAATGGCGGGGTCAATATTTTGTCTATGTTCTCCCACAATGGCGATTGCTATATCCTGATGTTTGCCGCGGTGACCCATAGCATTCTCGATATCAGCGGAGGCATTCTGGGAGCTTGCGGTCTTCTCGTGAGGGTGAGAGGCTGCCATTGTTGTTGGTTTGGGAGATGAAGTTGAATGTCCCATCTCCTCTCAAATTTTGCACAGTCCCATGAGTTCACCCGCGGAACCTAAGACCAAAAGGAAATTCCCTCGACGGATATGACCCATTTCTTCCCAACAAATTCTTCGCGTGGAGTGTGTGTGGCAGTGGTAGGCATCAAAGAGTGACGCCTTTTGGAGTGATGTACTGCACTTAACCATCCTAATGCATGGTCATCACAATGACAGGTGGTGCAGCATGGTGGGGGTTCTTGTGTCTCCCGTCTCTCCACATTGACCTGAGACGACAGACACTCTTCTATCTACTGCACCACCAAGATGAAATATTGTTCACTACACTGTTTGATGTTGGCGAAGGCGCATGACACCTCTGTGATAATTCTGTTCTCTTTCGATAACTTGATAATGCTTCTATCTAACAGACGCTTTCTTACTGTTATTGCTCTGGACCTCCAATTGTAGTCAGATTTTGCGGGATTTGTTTACGAATGAGGGTAAACGACGTAAATGTGTTATTTGCCGCTGTATTATCTGCCCTATTATCCAGATTTAATTATACAATAGTGTTCACAAATATTATATAAATATTTTTAAACCCGACGCACTATTATCTTTCACATAAAACCTAATTTTTGTGTGGCCTGTTGATGCACTAGGTCGGTAGACTTGCTCTCGACTGTCTTCTTATCAAGCTAGTGTGGACACAATGTACTGCAACTGCTCAGTGCTTGCTTACCAGGAAGCCTATCACGGGGTATATACCGCAATATTTCAGTAATAACATCTCCTGCGTGTAGTTGGGTAAGTTTCAAAGTTTATCAAATTTTCAATTGAATATCTTGATTTAACATGCATAGTCCACGATCTTACAAGCTCATCCGTGGACGCATGATTTGATCCTATGATTATGGCACAAAAATTTAAATTATGACCAAACTGGGTATAAAATTCATCCCACCAACTTTACCAAAACACCAAGAAAGCCTCTTGTCATAATCGTGTTCTTTGAACCAAGCCCAAACCTTAGTCATCAAGCCAGCTATCCAATTCAGAGAGGTAATTAATTAGTTGGTGCCGGTTGCTGTGGATATTGAGGATACTGAGGATACTGGTTTTGTACATCCTTTAGCTCTACCGGCTGGTTATGCACAATCTTTTCTTGGTGTACAGCAGCCTCAGCATCACCAGCCCTCCTCGGAAAGGCAAAGCCAGATCCAGCTGCTCCATTCTCCGCCCTATGCTTATGTAGGAATATCCCGAAAGCGACAAGAGTGACACAAAATAGCAACCAATTGATAGCAGCCAGGCCTGTAGCACCTCGAGAGGCCCCGATAGCTGCTTCCTGAGCGTCAATATTGTTACTCAAATCGGCTCGCTTGGCTTTAAAACCCAAGTCAACGATGTAGTCATCCTTGTAATTCTTGTATGCATCGATGCTCTTCTGCTGGAGACTCCACCACTTCAGTTCATCGGCTAGGAGGGCAAAGGAAGTCAACCAGAAAATTGTAGTCAGAACTTCAAGACCACTGTTGCATCTGTTAGCTGTGAAGAAGTAGGAACGAGGGTTTTAGGACTGACAGATGGACCCAATAAAGATACAACCTTGGAGAGAACAGAGGCGTCATGAATATCTTTGACTTATCAGCGACAAACTTCTATTGGTATGGGTCGGATGTGAGCATACGTAAAGCACGAATAAAAGTGTCCAAGCAAAAGCGAAGAAACTGAATGCATAACCAGGAAGCAGGGTTGAAGAGATAAACTCTCCAAACGTATGAAAAGAGTATGCCGTGAGAATCAAGATGATGAATGCAAGGAGCTGTTTGAAATGTGAGTCCTTAAGTTACTGCGAAGGGAGAAGAAAAAGCATACCACCTGGAAGATCCGTATGACGGCTACCCAAAAAGGAAGAGCGGGGATGTGAGCTCGACCATCCAAACCTCGCCGAGCGTACACATTTTCATGGACATTTACCATTGTGAAATATAAAAACCCAGCAAAACGTGGTGGAGGTATAGATACTATTCAGGACTGTTTGTAAAGGCGACACAACTTTGGACTTTTGGAGATTTAATCGCCCTGGGACAGATATTGCTAGACGCAAGAGGTCGTGAGAAGGCAAGGTGGTGAGCACCTTTATATATACGAAGCAATGAGCCCTCTAAATTGGTTTCACAGTTGTTAGGTTGTGCTTCTTTCCCCTCTTTCACTCGTTTAGCCTTACCTGACACCTCGTTTATGAGATATATGCTGCACCCAAAAATACCTCAAACAATCTTACTCTACATCTTTGGTGTTATCGTGCGATCCTATGACTGGGGGATAAGTTCAAGATGCCGTTGAAGTGGCTTGTGGGCTGTTTCGAGCTGGGAAGTTAATTCGTTAAAGCTCTTGTGTCACATACAACCACTTGGAACATGTCTACTTAACGGTGATGTTTGATTGGCTAACAATGTTTGATTGGCTGCATAAATTTGGGCGATGTCAAGATAAACTTTTAGTGCGTAGACATAGCCTCAGCAGAATGCAATAACTCGCCTATATACACCACTAACGGCTGGAAAGCGGAGTTCTAAATATACAGTATGGCCCGAATTGCGGGGAGGTATCCAATCAACGTGAACTGACCAGCCGATAACTGATGCTCATCTACGAATCCCCCGAGGTGGTCTGGGGTCTGAGGGCTGAACTCGTAATTCGGTCGATTATCGCACCGCTTATGCTCTCGAATGTGGAAATAATGTCTAGGCGGTAAATCTTAGGGCTTGGGACATGTCTTACTCTGCTTGACTTACCGTGAGAGCTGTTTTCTAATATCTTTTCACTACTTTGTAACCCTTTATTAAACACCCGTCCACGAAGGTTTAGCTTCTTGCGCGCTACCTGATAATACAAAAACTTCGAAGTTTTTATATACCGTGTCATGCATAAAATTTCTTTTGTGAACCAGTCAAGTATAATGGCAAGACTTGTCATTGTTCCAAACCAATGGGGGTAATTCATCTGGATGTACGAGGAAAGCCGGTTAGTACATGGGGATACAGAATTAAAGATATTAAGTAGCAAAGACCCCTCGACACGAACGACATAGGCAGACTTTTCGTCCTTGGAAATGGGTCGCTAGATTTACAACAAACCTGTTTTTAACCTGAAAGTACATAAAGCCAAAAGGTCATTTCCAGCGCTAAGTTTCAAGAATGAAAATGGAAGAAAACTAGTGGTTTCAAATTTTATTTCTTTGATTGTCTAGTCTTTGAGCATACAAGCAAATTTCTGATGTTCCCAGCCAGTATCCCATCCCGAGTCCCATGAAAAACGCCCGCGCCAAAATACAAACTCCAAATTTCAAACTCCGCCTCTCCATGCTTCCGTTTCCCAAATGCTTAAACTCCAATCCCTTAGCAAATTTTCAACCCTTTAAACAGTAGCGGCAGTTCCAGCGCTTGTATCGGGCGTTTTGGCTGATGGTGCTCCAGTAGATGCACCACCAGCAGCCGGCGCACCTCCAGCAGCGGGCGAACCTCCAGCAGTAGGCGCGCCTCCCTTAGGCTTGCCACTTCCAGCAGGTCCCTTTCCCTTTCCACCTTTTCCTCCGTTACCATGCTTGCTCATTCCCTTTCCATGTTTGCCTTTGAAGTGCTTTCCAAATTTCTTTCCCTTTCCCTTTCCCTTCTTTCCCTTGCCTTTATGACTTTTACCCATTCCATTTCCGCCTGGGCCCTTTTGGCTAGTGGGAGCTTTGCCAGCTGGTGCTGGGGCTGCGGGAGCTTGACTCTCAGTTGGAGCCATGTCTCCTGTTCCTGATGAAGCGGGTACATCTCCTGATGAGGCGGGTACATCTCCTGATGTAGCGGGGGTGGCAGTTCCTGCAGAGGCATCTGCTGTAGAAGAAGCTGCAGCGGAAGCGGCGGGAGCTGCTCTAAGTTGGATTGGAAGCTTCTTTCCCTTTCCCTTAATATCTTTTCCAAATTTCTTTCCCTTTCCTTTGGCAGCTTTCCCGAATTTCTTTCCCTTTGCTTTATGACCTTTGCCCATTCCCTTTTTGGGAGCTTGGCTCGGAGTTGAGGCTTGACCGTCGGTTGGAGTTATTTCTCCAGTTCCTGGTACAACGGGCATATCTCCTGATACAGCGGGGGTGGCAGTTCCTGTAGAGGCATCTGCTGTAGAAGAAGCTGCAGCGGAAGCAACGGGAGCTGCTCTAAGTTGGATTGGAAGCTTCTTTCCTTTTCCCATATCTTTTCCAAATTTCTTTCCCTTTCCTTTGGCAGCTTTCCCGAATTTCTTTCCCTTTACTTTATGACCTTTGCCCATTCCCTTCTTGGGAGCTTGGCTTGGAGTTGTGGCTTGACCGTCGGTTGGAGTTATTTCTCCAGTTCCTGGTACAACGGGCATATCTCCTGATACAGCGGGGGTGGCAGTTCCTGTAGAGGCATCTGCTGTCGAAGAAGCTGGAGTGGAAGCGGCGGGAGCTGCTCTGAGGTGAATCGGGAGTTTCTTTCCCTTGAGAGCTTTTTGAATTTTCTTTCCCTTTCCTTTGGCTCCTTTCGCAGCTTTTATGATTTTCTTTCCCTTTCCTTTGATGCCTTTACCCTTTCCGCCCTTTCCGGCTGGCTCAGTCGAACCAGCAGGGGTTTGACTCTCAGTAGGAGCTACTTCTGCTGTTCCTGATGTATCAGCGGTATCTCCTGTTTCAGTGGCAGCGGAATCTGCTGTGGAAGAGTCTGATGTGGCGGGAGCGGCGGGAGCAGCGGCAGCGGCGGCAGCGGGGGCTGCTCTTTGGTGGATTTCGAAGTCTCCTGCCTCGGCGTTGCGGCCTCCCAGGCGACGATTAGGAACAGCACCATCATCAATATCTGTGACGAAGTGGGAGGGGTAGTTGAGGTTCTGGTTTGGTGTAGGGACGGCAACCGTTAAAGATGCGAGGGCGAAAAAGCCAAGCACAGTTGCGGTAGAGTACTTCATGATTGCTGTTGATGATTGTTATTGGGTTGAGATGAGTTGGATCGAGCTGGAAAAGGCTGCAAGAAACTTGACAGTCTGCTCCTGTAAGTAGTGATGATTGGAATGTGTTTGCGGTGTATGTTGATTGAGTGTATGTTGGATGAGTATGCTGATTGAGTGTGTTGATTGAGTGCTTGTTGTTTGTTGAGAGTGTTGAGTGGATGATGAGAAACTTTCTACGGGTTTGGGGGCAGTATTTATCCATTAGAATATTTTCCAGTCTCCATACTGAACTCAAAGACATATTCGAATTATGAAGTTTAATAGGATTCGTTTCATCCTAATGCTACTGAAAGAAGAATCCCAATATGCCATGATCATTCTTGCCAGGCGAAGCTTGGGCACGTGATATGAATATTTTATGCCCCTGAGGTACAGTACCACTACAAAATAAGCGAGGGTACGTACCGCGATGGGGAGATTCTTCTATCGCGGCTGAGGAGCGCTTGGGAAGTGAAGGCCTGACCCTGTGGAGGACTAAGGACCAATGAAGTCCTCGATTGGGATTTCGAGGTGATGATGGGAGGAATCATGCCAAGAGGCGCATCGTTCAAGCGGCCTGGGAAAAAGTCGACGACAAGGTAAAGAATGGCGAGAACAGGCCAACGGGTACATGGGCGACAGTGGGGAAGACTGTAGAGCATGGGTTTTGACCGGCTCGGGTCGATGGTTGGAAAAAAAAAGCTTGTTATTGCATGATGACTGCGTGCGGCGCAGAGGACCGGGGATGTAGATGGAAATGGTGGCGGAGCCTCAATCTCATCCTTGACCCCACAAATATAGCAAAGCAAAACGATCTGAAACTCGAAGATAGCGTGCGAGGAAGAAGCGAGCACCCCAAATCCTCGACTCCTACAACAGAAGGGAATAGACAGACAACTCTGAATGTGGATCTTGCCCCAATATGTGGTTGAATGTAGACTTCCTTGGATCCGTCGAAGAGTAGGGTTGCATGGATGGAAACTCCCCGAGCCAGATTCAACCAACCCACAGTTGGATGCTGCTACTTAAGAATCTATGACGGTATCTAAGAATGCCGGTTTCAGAAGACAGCGACTTGGAATGGCTTAGCATTCTAAATATATTGGGGATCGACTTATATTGATTTGACGTATTCGCTTCAATGCTGAACAAAATAGAACTCCGCATTCTAATTGTTGACGGCTGTAGTCATGCGATAGCTATCTTCATTCTCACTTCTCAGCAATAGCGATACATTTGTGTGTGATTCCTCCTTCCCTGTGGATGCAAGCACAGGTTGCGGTGGGTAGTTTGCTGTGTTACTCTTGCGTCGATCGCTAGAAATAGACTGTTTCGCCACTCCCTATTTACCTTGGCTCGATAATGGGTATCAATTCAGAAATAGTGAGTAGACAGCTTCTTCACCTCCCAAGTGCACCGACAACACTAGCAACCATAACGGCGGCTTCTCTCTCCCAACTTGCTTCTCCTTTCTTCTCACCCTTCCCCGTCTGACAACCACGAACTACGCACTCCCTTACTGCTTCTCCAACACTCTTTTTATTACTTCTCAGGGTCCTAGCGCTTACCCCACCTTTATTTACAATTTCCATCACCTTTGTATTTAGACCACCAGCCAAAGTCCTCCAGAAATAGCTCGCTAGGCTTCCCGTCTCCAGACTCTGCAGTAGCGGCTCCAGCAGTGTTTTTGGTTCAGCGTTGGTTGCTAGCAATGGATGCGACGGCGGAGTTGTTGAAGAAAGCAGTGACTCCAACGCGATGATATTCTGACATCTCGCGGAAACCTCAATCAGTGTTCTCTCCAGTGTTGGTAGCGTAGAGAGTGATCGTGCCAAACTTGCGAGGGAGCTAGTCAAGGCCGTCCTTAGGTAGTCCTGCAACGCCCCTATTAGAACATCCGGCTCCCATTTCTCCTTGGCTCTTTCCGGTATCGCAGATAGCAAATATAATGCTAGCAGTGCAGATGTTGTACGAGCTTTCGTATCAGCTGTTTGTGAAAAGGTGGTGCTGCCGGAAAGAGTCGACATAGTGAACTCGCGAACAATTTGTTGAGATTTTAGTAGGACGGTTCTTTCTGCTGGTGCTATGATGCTGTCTCCGAGATTCTTCACCACATCGATTCTGGCGAGCCCAGCACCTTCTTCCCCAGGTCCACTCTTGTTAAAAAGCTCTTTAAGACTGATCAGTGTGTTTGCACATCGAACCAGAGCTCTATGATCTTCCTTCGTATGGCCCTTTGTATTTCCACCAATCTCAGCTAATTGTACCTCGAGTTGGCGCCCTAATTGCAATGTCCTTCCTACAGCCCGTCCAAGCCTGATGGTCTCCCATAACCGCTCTGCCACACTCCTCACCTCTTCTGCTGTTTCATAGCGCACCAAGACTTCCTTTTCCAGCCGTTTGTACCCTTCGTTCAAGCTCGCGACTTGCGCATCTATCTCGCGCACAAGGTTCTGACTCGAGACTGTTTGTTCTTGGGTATGTGATAGGAGAGGCAGGGCATTCTTCGTGGTAAGCGTATCTATATGTGTGTCTATCTCCTGTGCATCAAAGAGCACACGTGAGAGGGGAGTGGAGAGGTCGAGGGGAGTATCAGAGGCATTGTTTGTGGTAAGAACGAGCGTATTTGCGAACTGTGCAGGTGAGAAGGTAGGCGAGAGGAATGTTTCGTAGTCAATATATGAAGGATCCTCCTCGGCCGAAGTCATTTTCGATTATATGAAATGGGAAACCCGTAACATTGCGTTTGGTGGTTCGGTATGTTGTGAACGGAGAAGAAACCTTGAGGCTCCGCGGCCACGAAGCTTTAGTGTAACCTAAACGTGCCCCGCATCCGCCCTTCGCTAAATCTATAAGGGCTTCCCCTGAGTGCTTGGCAGTTGGTAAACAAACATTAGAGGAACGAGCAATTGTACCAGATTTCGGTGTTGCAATTATCAAGAAAGAACCTTAGTCAAATATCAATTATCTCAGTGGTAGATTTTAGTCTTGAGAGAATGAGAGATTGAATAGATGCCGTACATGGAGAGAGGAGTAAACACAATATTATATACAAGCTCAGCATCAACACCTAGATGTGAATAGAGTATCTATCTTGTCAGTACTACCCAAGGATCCTGCGTTGCTCTGTCGTTGCTTTGTGATTGATGGTTATTCATTTGGACGGTCGGTTTCGTTCACTTTACTGTATAATGTTACTGTATAATGTTACTGTATAATGTTTAAACCATCCGTTTGCCGTATATTTCGGGACTCGGGACTAGGGCCACAAGTGAGATTCCCGAAGTTCCCTGAAAAGCGGGTCTGGAGAATCATCCGCGAGCCTCATCCATGCCTCATCCATTATCCACCAAGCATCACCACCTTTACTGAATCATCTCGGTATTCAGAAATATGCGCTACGGTCCTTGATGGGTAGAATGCTCGTACCTGTAAGACAGGTACTAGAGCTTTCTTTCCCTGTCTCTAAAGCACGACATTCATGACCATAAGCGAACAAGCAGCCTGACACTATGGCCACGAACATCGACCGCAGTCTCCTCCCTTTCCCTCAAGGCGACAACAGTACCGACACTCTAATCGAGGGAGCGCATTTCAACCTGACCACCTTGAATCACTGGAACTATACCTACTACAGTAACAGGACCATTTCCAACGGCTCATTATGTTTTCTTCTCTTCAAACCACACACGCCCATACTACTCCAAAATGGTACTTTTCTTCGCAGTGACTCCTGTTACTCACCTGTAGAGCCTATTGGGCTGCGCGCCATCTTGGGCCTCATCTTCGCATGTCTGTTCGCGCTCAGCATAATGTTCACCTTCATAAATTTGCGGAAACACGGAAGGCGTTTCTTACCGGCGGAGAAAAGGTTTAGAGCCGTGGGTAGGAGATGGCAATGGTATTGGATGTTGGCGGTTGGCACATGCGCTCTTATAAGTGGGATTACAAATGTGGATGTGGATCGATATTACCTACCTGAGCTACCGTTGGTATTGTCAAACTTCTTCTGGTTTTTGATGTTGCCTACAACTACAGCTGTGGTATGGGAGAGTGTTCGACATTGGGGCAGCTGGTTAGAACGACAAGCTGTGGATGCGGATCCTTTTATGTTGCAGCAAGACGATAGGCGAAGTCGGGTGGAGTTATTTTTACCGTTGGGATTTTACTTTTGTTTCTGGATGGTATGATCGTTACTCATCTATTTGGAGATCTTACTGATTAAAACTAGAACATATTCATGGTTGTCCCACGCTCCTGGACTAGTATTGAGAAACAGCGTGATTTGACACAAACCCTCAAATATGCTGAGCCGATGGCAACAGATCCACGATTTAAACTTGGAGCATTATTCCTATTCATTGGATGGCTCACAACATCGTATTCTTTGATCCACTCAATAAAACACTACAAACCGTCCACTCGGCATCTCATTTCCCGACTGCTTAAATCTATACCTACAAAGTTCCTCCTGACACTTCCACTAGCACTCATAACGATTGGCTACGAAGCAGCAATCTCATTTGAGTTCTCCATATCCCCACTAAAACTAGGGACACACTTAGGATTCATGTATGGATTAGGCTGGGCGCCAATTGCCCTCATTCTTTTGATCTATGAAGTAGCCGGATACAAAGATCCAAATGAGGACCGTGTCATAATACGGCAACGAAGGATTAGGGGTGCAGAAATCGATGCAGAAATAGGAATTGCGATGGAAAATCATTGGTGGACACAGTCTAATCATACACAAGACCATGATATGAGTGTTCAAGCTCAAATAGCTCGGAATGTTTTTGAGGTAGGAGGCGGTACGGCAACTGCAAAGAACACCAACAATTCGGTAGAGATGCGTAGGGTGCCAGGCCGGGACGAGAATAATGGGAAGTCTGAGAATCACCCGTTGAGAAGAGGCGCGGAAGCAACGAATAATGCGGCCAATATGCTTTTTCCAGCTGTGGGTTACAAAGAAGAGTCCAAGAAGGGAAGAAGAACAGGCAATGACACACCACATACAACACTGTTATCCTGGGGTCCGGACGCTAAGAGAGCGATGAGCAGGAATAGCTCTACTTCAATCACCGCTTCTCCACAGAAGATTCGTTCTATGTTAGATGTATGAAGTGATTAGGAAAGCATAGCAACTCTATGATTTGACAAAATCGGGTTTGACATGATTGAAATTGGCGCCTGTCTTAGATGATTCGTTCATGATAAGATGAAACTGTGATAGTAATGATATATGGCATCATAATGAGTTACATAATTACATAATTACTAATTGTATCTGTCAAGACCGCATTCGTGTACTCGCCATGAATGGAAAAATGTCCTTTAGGAATGCAAAACCATTCCTGGGCCTCTTTCTTGTCCCAGGTCTTTTGTGTCAAGTACTCCAGCTCCCTCGAATTTATTTATCGTAAAGCATGTTTGTAGTACACACAACAACGTGCAAATCAACTTCCACTTTCAAATAGCTTGACATCGTCACAAAATTAGGCAAATACAATTAAATCTTCTAAGATACTAGCTTGGTTTGCCATATCACAATTTTTATGCTTTATGGATTGTGTACGTGGCCATAGTGAATTTGGAAATGGAACAAATAGGGAGAGACCTAACTATTTGTTCAGTGTGCGGGAGTGGCAATAAGAATTTTGCAGCAGGAAAGAATAAGTAAAATATGGGAAATGTGCGGTAGGCGCATGGATATAGCGTGGAAATAAAGAAACGGCCTAGTATCATTCTCAACGTATCACCGCTTGTACGAGGGACTTATGTTGCAGATGTATACTTGAGCTTTTGGACAGTGAAACAATTGTTATAGACCGAAGAGGCAACATAATCTACACTGCACAAGTCTCATAGATAAGTTGTTCATTATAAAATTATAGAGCTCAAATTCCCAGAAGGTGCTTGCAGGAGAATAACACCACCCCCCCAGTCATTAACAAGCTGTGAAATAGCTCAAGATCGATTTTGATTTTGTTTCACACACTATAGTATTCTATTCTTTTTGAACAAACTTTCATGACTAATCTTGACAAATGTTCTGTTATCTATGCTAGCTCACCCTTAGCTTGCTAGATAGACTATGCAACGAACAACACGAACCTGAAAGACCAAAAATCCATCTTCCACTTGCACGAAAGGCTTTTCATTTTAGCTAAGTGCAGTTATAAAGTCAATGTAGAATTTAGAAGAAAAACACACCTACAACCCATCCTGCATTTTCCCCACGGGTCCCCACGGGATTTCAAACAGGCACTTCCAGGTGTATTGTATCAAAATAAGCTGATCCGCAAAACGCATTAAAATGGGTCAACTTCTGAAACCCAAAAACCTAATTATTACATTAATTTTTAGCGCGGTGTGCAAAGAAGAGCAGGGGGTTCCTGACCAAGGTAAGATGTTAAACACTTGACTGAATTAAGTGCAAATAGACTCCGATTTAAAATTTCCACATTCCGTTAGGTTAATATTATAAGGGTTTTCTATCAGCATATTACTAAGTATAAGGCCATTTACAAGGTAGTGTCATGGTGTTCTCTTCCAGAAATTCCGTCGATAAATTTCTCTCTTGACATAAATTTAATCTATTCGAAAGTGACATCTTCTTACCCCGCTCAAGATTTGCCAGCGACTACAGCCGCGCAATCCCATATAGAACCCAAATATGATGGTACTCAAAGGAATTCATTCTCTTTCGGAAACAAGTTTTCTCATGTACAATATCTTCATTTGTAATTCCTTGGTTGGTTGGTAAAAGACTCTACTAGTTGATTGAAATGACGTTACTTCATTTTTAAAAGATAATTTAGACAAGATGTAAGCCAACACTTTACCTCCATCACCTCCCTCTCGTATGTTTCTTATTTAGCTCTTGTTCTACAAGGCAGTGATACTGGCGGTCACGAGCAGCCGTTGATGATGCATAGCCAAGGTGAACAAACGACACAATAAGGTTAGCTTCGAAGGATCGTCAAACTATCGTCACTATTGTACGCCGTCAGAATGTTGATTTCTAATAATTGCGGCGCAGTGCAGTTCTGTTTCTTCCACATCTCCATAGTGGAGGGCGGTGAGCTAGTGGTAAAGGGAGAATCCGTCATGATCTGACTTAATCCCTGGTCATTTCTTGGGCAAAAAACTACGTGCAAAGAAGTTATCTCCTACCTCCGGGGTTACAACCGTTGTAGAGTATGAGTCAAGTGGATCTAAGGCAACAGAAATAGTTTAAAATCCGTCCATGACACTAGAAATACCAGCGATGTACGCAAAAGTAAGATCTAATTCTTTAGGTTCCCAGAACACCTCCCGCCACAAATGTCATTGAACGTGCTTCGACTATTCAGATTACTTGTAACTCTTGACTTCCTGTCATCTGTGACATCCAGCAATATACCATGCTCTGAGATCTCAAATATCGAAGTCCCGGGAGCAGATATCGTTTCAATTAGCGGCAAGGAGGTCGTTAACTACACTGTTGTGCCGGTGCCTACTCTCCTAAACACTCCAATCACAGATCTCAATTTTTGCAACATTACTGTTGTAATCACCCATCCTGGTGATAATGACACCGTGACAAATTCCATCTGGCTGCCCCCAGCCCCAGGTTGGAATGGACGTTTTCAGGCTGCAGGTGGTGGTGGATATTCGGTAAGTAATGGTGAGCCCGGATTAGGTATTGCAGTCTCGAAAGGCTATTCCGTGGGAGCAAGTGATGGTGGGAATTTTGGCTTAGGATACAACATTTTTCCTACATCCCTCAAAAGCAACGGGGAAGTGGATTGGCCGCTCTTTCAAAATTACGCCTTCCGATCTATTCATGATATGGCTGTTATCGGAAAAGCTGCGACTGAATTGTATTATGGGACGGCACCAAAATATTCGTATATGAACGGCTGCTCAAACGGTGGCCGTCAAGGTTTTATTGCGGCTCAAAAATACCCTAAAGATTTCGACGGGGTTATGGCTGCGTCTCCTGCAGTCAACTTTGCTCAGGCCCTGGTTTCAATTCAATGGCCTTATACAGTCATGAAGCAGGAGAATACTGCACCGAGTGAGTGCATGTTTAACACATTTGTAAATGCTAGCATTGCAGAATGCGATGGCTTGGATGGTGTGTTGGATGGAATCATTGGCAATATACAAGATTGCAACTTCAACCCTTATACGCTGGTTGGGACAGAGACTGTGTGTGATGGGAAAACAACCACTATAGATGAAGCGACCGTAAGTTAACAACTGATTGACTTTTACTCTCCGTATCCAATTTTCTTTTAATCAACAGACACTCTTTACTAGTTGGCTGATGCATTTTGTTGGTGATATAGGCAAAGGTTATTAAAATGATACACGACGGCATAACATCACCATCTGGCGAGAAGATTTGGTCTGGGCAGAACTGGGGTACTGGCTTCATTGGTGATTTCCCTGGAAATATCGTAGTTTCGACTGTGGATTCTGTTACCGTGCCTGTCATGCCTAACTTATCTCCCGATTGGATCAAATATATGTTGGTGAAAGACCCAAATTTCGATAGCTCTACACTTACCTACGCCGATATGACAGACCTATTCTATCAGACTATCGCTGAGTATGATACTGTTGTGGGAGGCAGTGATCCTGATATTTCTGCTTTTAGAGATGCAGGTGGGAAATTACTCTCCTGGCATGGACTGGGTGACAACCTCCTCTACTCAAACGGGACGTCTAGTTACCGTCAAGAAGTTGATGAAATACTGGGAGGTACAGAAGCCGTTAACAATTTTTTCCGTCTCTTCTACGCCCCGGGCGTAAATCATTGCGGTGGAGGATATGGTCCTGTTCCTACAGATCCGTTGGCCGCTCTGGTTGCCTGGGTAGAAAATGGAACTGCCCCGGAGTCAATTGGAGCCAAGTTTATTGATTCTAGTGGGGATATGGTTACTCATGATATCTGTCACTATCCCTTGGTGTCTCGATATAATGGTGGGAATACGAAGGTCGCCAGCAGCTATAGCTGCGCAACCTCATTTAGAACAGAAACATGATGGATTTTACATTCATCGACTCCATGTAGCAAGTCAGCTATCTTCTCGAGTTGAATAGTTCAATTATTGGATCATTCAAAGATCAATGTGGGAGAATTTAATATTTCAAAGGAAGTCTCAGACGACAAATCTTCACATTCGCTTCTCGTCTGGTTAATTAGCGTCACCGCTCTACTTAGACACTACTCACCCTCGTCTTACCCTCTGCTCGGGTTATTTACTCACTTTCTTGTTCTATTGTTCCAAAGTTGTCAATATTACACGACTCTATCTAGGGACCTAAGTCGGCTCCTAGAGAGCCAAATATGATACTCTCAAAATAAAAACCTAGCAAAAAGTAAGACAATTGTAACAATGGAAATTTGTGATATTTAAGGTTAACAAATGTAAGTCGCTTAAGCTTCAATCTCTGCCTGCATCGATAATATAAATTTCTTATCTTAACACTAGGCGGGTTAATACAGGGTATCTATAACTTCGGACTTACCGTATATTATAAAAAAATGTTTCCAGGTGCTATGATAATATAATATAATAATCCAAAAGGAAAAGACCCCTTGGGATCTTAACTCTAAGTAACCTGATATATATCATTCTTTCTATATATAATGCTCCATCACTCTCCCAATCCTCTGCGCTATTATGGAAGTTGTTTAGTTTGTCAATTCAAAGATATCGAACATTGAGGTCATGGGTGAGCCTTTGTGCCATGAAGATTAGTGTGAAGGAACACTAAACACCCTCGAATCGTGATATTGTCCATCACATGAGTAAGAGGTTTTAAAATAGTGGCCGTCTACTTATTCCACCATCAGAGTTTGGGGGATAGGAACGCTGGGTGAGCCAAGATGATGTTACTACACTTCACTTGCTAGAGCAACACTTAGTTGTACTGTCTTAAGACGCCAGTGTTTCTTGCTGAGTAGACTATTAGTAGCTCCTATATAAGATAGTCCCGGCAACTTGAGATGAGGTAGTAGAGAGACATGGTTTTACAAGTGATGAAAGAGCAATTCAATAAGCAAATCCCAACGTATGTAATCCTAAAGTAGGTTGACCCTAATCAATTTTCTTTTATCACGTGGGATTTCTCGCTACGTGATTAACGTTAAGACTAGAGACTTTGAATAACAAGTAATAAGAAAATGAAGATAATACTGGGACAAAATAACATTGCCTATATCCACAGTATCATGTATAATACAGAATACTTGGAGTATAGTTTTAATACAAGCGAAGCTACATAACTTTAGCTAAGTGTGTCAGCTCATGCAACGTTGGCAAGATATCTGCCCTATCTATCCAAGGCAATAAAAAGTCATCAGTCCTCAGCAAGAACTGTGCGCAGCCTGTCACTTTGCCGAGAGGTAGTAAATAGCGGCTTTGAAATACTATGTCTGGCCGGTTTGGGTTTATCCCAGTAGTCATCGTTACGATCGCCAAGACGTCTTGCTTGTACGTCGTCTGTACCTCCATGTACTGTAGCCATATACTAGTAGAAGGCGATAGTTAGTATAATTCAAAATCTGAGATCAATTGGATACCAAATCTAGGATCTTTCCCCACAAAATATATAGAATGCTGCATAAGACCAAGGCTTCGAAATAGGAGAGGAGGATTTTCACCTTGTCAAATTCGTGCGACATTCTAAGGATCGCTTTTAGATGCTGGTAGCTTAATGCCTCTCCCTGGGAGTCAGCAAGTGCTAAAGCACCCTGAACTGCATTACCAATGTCCCGACCATTTGGTAATTTGTGGGTTTGTTCGGCCCGCTCATTATTATCCAGCCAGTCGTCTAGAAAATCCATGATCGAAGCCATATTAATTTTGATTTTCCTACCATCTTTGTATCGAGAATCTCTTACTCGCGTCAATGACATTTCCCACAACTTCATGCATGATCGTTTGTCAAGAGATGGGTAGTATAGAACGAGGTGGATACGTGACTTGATTGCTTCGTCGAATGTGCCCACTCTGTTCGTGGTTAGGATGAGAATGCCAGAATAATATTCCAAGACTCGAAGAAAAACTCAAAGGCGTTAGACTAGGTTCAAAAGTGGTGATTCAATCTCCCTACCAGATAAAATTGCATTCCGTTGCATATTTGTCCTGTCCCGAGCTTGTAAGAGAACGTCGGCTTCATCGAACAGCAGGATAGCCCTCCATCTCTGCGCTAATGCAAAGAATGTTTCAAGATATCTTTCAGCATCAGCAGCAGTAACACCAATATCGGCTGTGTATTAATCAGTATAGAATTTTCCTCATATTATGTTGTTCATACCAGCCGTAATTGGGAGTAATGGTCTTTCAATGTGAGCCGCTAAGCATTCTGTTACCCCAAGCTTAGTAAGATCCGCAACCGCAAATAAAGTTTTAACTGACCTGCAGTCGAAGTTTTCCCGACTCCTGGCCCTCCATGGAAAAGTAGTACAAGTCCCTTCGCTGAGTTGTGCAAATTTTATGTTAGTAAGCCGATTTGTAAACGACCCAAGTAGCTTTGTTGGGCTTACACTTTTCGACAACAAGATCGACATTGGAGATATGTTCCTCTATTCGTGAGCCTTTAGTTCCATGGGCTTTGACGAGGCTAGCGAGAATTTCTTTATGACCGGCGGGTAGAACAAGATAGTCGAATGCATTCTGTGGCCAGAATATTTCACTCATCAGTTGCACATCAAGTGCATCTACACCTTGTTAGCCTGTCTTATTTCAACCGGTATGTATTCGACGCGGCGTCTTACGCCATTTTCGACCTCGCAGATAAAATGCCCACATCAGGCTGGGCAATAGCATAAGCTGGCTAGAAGGAAGCGGGGTTTTTTTTCCAGCTTGAGAACACGGGGTGGTTTCCAAGATTTCGGGATTCTGTTTCCAAAAGATTTCGGTGAGGTACTTATCGACTTTTCTGTCGTCAAATATATCGCTGTTCTGAAATAATTTTGATTAGCCACACTAAAAACAATAAATCATGTTTTAAATTACCTTACCGGATCTTCTTCATCTCTGCATGTGACATGTTCTCCAAGGCCTATCGCAGGAGCCATATCAGGGTTTTGACGATAGTAAAGCTCAATATCCACCATAACCTGACCATCAATCTATGTGTGTTTGTGTAAGTTCCAGTCAATTTGTAACTTAGCGTCGGCATGCGTACCAATTCTGTGACCTGATCTAAACTGCCTCCCCTATAGGATCTGAGACTCGGCTCTTGAAGTAATTGGAATTGAGTACCTCTTTGAACCAGCTGACTAAGTCCTATTTGATCACGTAGGTACTCGGCAGGCACAATAGGAAGTGAGAAGACCCTAGTGGACCCAATGAAGTGCATTATATCATACACTTTTTGGACCGGGCCAAACACTTTACCGTCACAGCCCAGGGAGAAACAGTCTAACACAAAAACATTATCGAGTTGTTTTGTCCGACTATCCGTAACGTTCTCAAGATTCCGTACCGTGCTTCCGCGCACGTTCCAAATTCGGTAAGCTTGAGTGGATGTTCCAGTCTTTTCAATGACTATATCACCGGGTTGGAATAAATACCATAAGTGTGAGAAAGACACAGTCTCAACAATGCGCTCCCTCAAATCTGAGTATGTTGTGACGTCCTTAATTAAATCGTGATTAAAGACTTTGACCATCAAGTTGAGATATGCTTTCAGCTCATTTTCCTTTCTAAGAGTATCGGGAGCTCCTAGGGACGTCGCACTCTCGAGAGAAGATAGCTTTTCCTCTAGACGGTCTTGGTAAACCATCAGGGCCTTGTATGGTTGGATCATGACGATGCTTTTGGAGGTATCTGGGGCAAGTTCCAGATTCATCACTTCTTGGAATATCTTCACTAGCTGTTGTGAGCGAATGCGAATCTTTTTAACGGTGCTATCATCAACGAGGAGCTCGATGGCATGGATCGGCTGATCATTGGAGTCAGGCTGATTAAATGATCCTCGGTCCATCGACAATGTTTCAAGTACTGCCCGAGTGCTAGTTTTATTACGAGGAACTGGTGACATATCTGAGCGTGTTTCGCTTTGTCGATATGTCAGACCACTTAAACTGGCTACTTGAGCTTCGAGAGCTTTGACACGCTGTTCCATAGCATGGAAATAGCGACTGATGGAAGCAACTTCTGGAGATGTGTTTTCGTGCTCGCCTGTAGTAGACGTTGATGTCATGTTTGCGATCGGTCAGCGAGGTTCCGATTTTCAGCCCGATGAAATATTTGCAGATTTGTCAAAACCAACTAGAAAAGTTTGTATTCATGAAGCGTAACTAGCATCTAAGAAGCGTAAGGTCTATAGCAAGCACTTTGACAACATCCTGTGATAAGCCATCGAATGGCTAACTTAGCGGCATGCAGTAGCCAATTTACAGTAAAGATCACTAACCCAGTTCGTTCTTACGAATACGGAGCAGAGTAACTCAATATGGTGTGATGTCCCATTGGAGAAGCTGATAAAAAGCTGCGTCCTTGGATGCATGACAGGCATTTTGTATGGCTCCGGCTCCCGAAAACCTTCGCCGATCAGCCTTGTTTTCTCTTTCTGCTTAGATAAACTAATAGACTGTATCACCTTGCAGAGTATGGCTGGAAATTATTGGTTAGTCGGCCACAACTCTGCAGCCTCAAAATTCCACTGTTGATCCTTCGCTCTTCAGCTGCACTCTTTTCATTCCCCCAAGTTCCTGATTCCCAAGTCCGCACCTTGGGCTCTCAACACTGACAGACTTATAATTTCCATTTCGACATGACAGAAGTGGGCTCAGGGAAAGGCTTCCTCAGCAAAATTGTCAGGGGTTTAAAGAGGAAAGAAAAAGCCGAAAAGAATGATCCGGTATGCTATTTTGTACTACCACGATTTGCCACGATTTGCGTCCCCAAATTCATTGTACCCAGAGAACTTTATGGATCCTAGATTTTTGAAGTTCTCCTGAGTTTTGATAGTGCACGTGCTCTAAAAATATTTACACCGTAGAATTCCACCTGCTGATACAATGGTTTAGAGCAATGAAATCAGCATACCTCCCCAAATTACTCATCATCCAACTGGGTTGAAAGAACTGATTGAAGGGACGAATCCAACTGTTGAGTAAATCACCCAAGAATGCTAACAAGAACGAAGTACTCATTTTCTTGTAGCATTGTTGCTATCCATGGGTTGAACGGCCATCGAGAGAAGACTTGTAAGTCACATTAGTTTAGAAAACCTTTAGAGAATTTACTTTGGAATTTCTCCGATAATCTCACCTCTTTTAAGATCCCGTTCCATGTCTTCAATTGCCTCTCCAGAACATATTTTGTATTATAGATTGCCTATATTTTAGTATCATTTACTAATAACCAAAGGGGAGGCAGAGAATGAGGTCAATTGGCTGAAAGATGAGGAGATGCTTCATAAGAGACTCCCAAACGCGCGAATCTTTGTATGGGGCTATGATGCAAATACCCACAGCAAAGATGAATATCTCTCAGAAGTGTATCTTCATCAACATGGGTTCGATCTTTTATCACAACTTTCAACTAAAAGACAGCTTGATGGCACTGAGAAACGCCCTATCATATTCATTGGACACAGTCTTGGTGGTATCGTCATCAAAAGTGTAAGTAGAAAGTCAGACCTTCGATCACCAGCTAAATTAAAACAGGCTCTTATATATTCAAATGCTGCGAACGAAACTCATTTACCAGAGCACAGAGCTGTCAAAGTCTCCACCTATGGCATTTTGTTTATGGGAACTCCTCATTCGGGTGGAGAGGGAGTTGCTCTTGGACGTGTCGCCGCTCAGATTGCCTCCGTCTTTATACACACAAATGAGAAGGTCCTCAAGCACCTGGAAAAGCAATCAGAGTGGCTATCAAAACAAAAAACTGATTATGGGCCAATAAGTGATCGATTCGTGACCAAGTTCGGCTATGAGGGCAAGAAAACGCCCCTTTTTGGCGGCATAAGCAGCAAAATAGTATGCAACACCCAGGTTATTGTGCGGTAGAAATCCTAATGATAGTTCTTTAGATTGTTCCAAGCTGGTCGGCGATTGGATGGGAACACAATGCAGAACCAGTTTTAATCAATGCCAACCATATTACCATGGTAAAATTTACTGGAGATGAGGACGAAGACTACCGAAAGGTTTGGGAGAAGCTCGTCATCATGGAACGTGCTGCGCATGAGAAAGTTAAAGCAAACTGGGCAGTGGAAGAAAAGGAACCCCCTGGTGCGGCTATTCCTTAGGTGTTCTACTTCATAGCTGAGTCGACTGACTAGCTATCAAATAGTTGTTATTTATCGCTATGTGTTGGTTAATGAACCATATTCCCTCCAGGAGAAGCTTGAATTTACTGAGCGTCTCCGTTACCCTGCCTCAGATATCAATGTTAATAACCCTGATGATAAAGTCCATTTCACACAAAGTAGACCAGACGTGGTTTTTGACAGAAAGGCAAACATTTATAAAGCTAGACCACTTCAAACCTTGGTAGGAGAATCTTTAATTATGGAGGAGACTGAGAGCATGCGAGATCATCAGAAAGCATTAATCAACGCTGCCGAGCGATATGAAAGCAAGGTCGGAGTTGCAGATGCTACCTTGTCCACTAAATTAGTGATAACAGCACAACATAATTGGAATGATGTCTTGAATGAGGTTGAAACCTTAAGCAGCAAGGAACACGAGTTTGGGGGACTTTGGAATACGATATCTTTAACGGACGGTCTTCGCAAGTTTGCAATCACTCGGCTGAAAATTGAAGACTGGCTGGCTTTACTACCGGGCAATACCCTCTGTGCATCACGGCTCTGTGGAGGTTTAAGAATGGTATTATCAGTAGGTTGGCAGCCACTTGCCAAAAGAAGTGTGACTGATGCTATACTAGATTATCTGGCGGTCGAAACTTATGTCCTCGGACATTTACGAAGCACTGGAGCAAATACCTTCGACAATTTCTGATGCACAAAGTCTCACGCCCCAATACGACCAAGAAACATTAGCCGACCACGTCGAACAGTTGTACTGCGCAATCCTGGATGTCTCGCGTCATATAATCCGTACATATAGCAGAGTGGTCGTCCAAGGCCATCGTGTGCACTTCTCGCTCGAGGAAAGCAATGGCATCGATCTTGAGCTTCTACGTCGATACCAAAGGTTGATAGATCTCAAACAAAAATTGGTCAAAGATCAACATGTACGACTCGAAGCACTCAATTATCTATGCAGTATGGGAGAAAAAGAGTGGGATGCTATTTTAGGTGGTGAGTATTAATTCTTCCCATCTGAGCTATATATCTCTAAACTTTCACTCACACAAATAAGTTCTTGAAGAGCAATTAATAGAGAGCTACGATGAAAAACGATATAAGCTAGAGTATGGAGTAGAAAATAATCACAGTATATCAGCCCAACGACGGTTAGGTAATAAAAACTGACAAAGCTACCAGGTTATGAAACGAGCGAGAACGCAGAATTATACAAAGCACTTGAATATGACTATTTCCTGTGTCAAAAGCATTTAGAGGAGATTTTGGAATGTCTCTTCCGCGTCTCGGTAATTGAGAAAGCAAGAGTGCGCTATTTGGTGGATAACGAAGAGCTGAGGCGTTGGATGTCTTCGCCATCCTCGGACCTCTTCCTTATCAATGGAAATGAGGCTTCACATGATCGTGCTTCGCCTGTGTCATTGTTCTGCGGAATGCTTACTCGGGCCCTCCAATCTCAAAAACCACGAATTGTTCTTTACTGGTTTTGCGGTCTGAATACCGATGCCAATATTGCTGAGATGCTGGGTAATTTGATTGGACAACTCCTGGATCAAATCGAGGCAAAGAAGTCTCCACTGAAAGCAATTGACAAAATATGGTACCGTGACTTTGTTGTGTACGATCAGATGGTTGTCTTCGATTTATTCAAAAAGATTCTTATACATCAACTAAAATCCGCTGTTGTCTTCTGCATTGTTGATGGTGTATCATTTTATGAGGACCACGAGCGCTCCCAAGGTTTTGAAGACCTAGTAGAGGACCTGGCAGCACTAGTCAGTGAGGCTCAGGAGTCCAAACGGATATTCAAGGTCCTCTTCACAAGCCCTATTCGATCCCAAAGTACTAAGGCAGTGGCCAGAGAATCTCTCCAGGAGCTCGATATACCACCTTTTATTGATACTGGACGAAGCGACTTCGCGACCTCCGATTTCATTAGTAGTCTTAATAGAAGAAGAAGCTCAATAAACACTGTATCTAGTTTATCAGTCTATGAAGACGCATTTGAATCTTTTGACGATTTAGAGGAGCAACGCCACTGGAAACATAAGAAGTAGTGGAATAATCTGTCTGATACCATGTAGCTAAAACAAGGTTAGGGATTTCATTTTAGATTAATTATACCTTCTTCATGCTGACTCTGACTTAGGAAATCTCCATCAAGCACAACTACATTCACTCCCGGGAGAGAGATACCAAATTACCGGTCGGTCGCAAGTCACCTATTTGAGCAGCAGTATACGCCTTTAAGCTCACCTATACAACTACCAGCTAATCATCCAGACAGCAAGATGCGTGGTTAGAACTACGGATACTTACATATCCCACTGATGGTAGCAATCCATTGTTGCCGATTTTTACAAATATATTTAATATGACGGTAAACGCTACTAGCAAGGTGTTAAGATTATGAGCTGCTCCCCGGGAATTTGCTGAAGTTGGTACCAGATCAGGATGAGAACATGAATGATGCATATAATACAAATGGGAGAGTCTCTGCTTGGTTCTGTGGGAAAATGATGTGGAAAGGATCAGAATAATCTTGGAGATCATGATTAATTCGAGAATGGGCCGCGATAGATGAAGCACAGCGATAGTTTTCATCCATCGAAGCGATTAAATGCATCGAAGCCAGTTGTAATCAGCACAAAATGACAAAGATGAGGGTGGTTACAATCTCGATAAATATAACTGGCAAATGCATCAAATTCCAGTAGTTTTGGAAAACGTTCGGTTGGATATACTGCTCCTGTAGAGTATATATCAAACTAATCCATCCCGGGCTGAAATACACAACAGAAACATACAAGGGGCTCATTCATTAGTGTATTACTAGACAGAAGCCAAATAGAGCTTTTGGTCTCCACATAGCTCGATTGAAAGGCTAACAGGTCCCGGTTGGAGCTTCATTGGTTGCCTGTTAAGAAATAGATTAAAGCTAGAGACGGCTCACATGGCCATAGTGCAAGAGATAAGGATTGTGCGCCTTCACAGTTTGGTTTCTATGTTAAAGCATCTTGTAAAATCTCAATAGATTGATATGCTGTAAAGGACAGAATCTAATATAAGATATTCCCGATGATACCTGTATTTACATGTGTTATATAGTGCCTATATAGTGCCTGAGGCGTGCACGTCATCGAATCCATCACGCATCATTATCTAAACACCAAATAGGTTGTAATGATCTGTGCAACAATTTCTGGCTCTTTCTTTTTACGGAAGGATTTTATTCTTTAACCCCATGTTTTATACCCTCCTTATTTCTCTTTCTCTAAACCTCCTATCACCATGCTCACTCGATGTCTAGTACATTTCTTTCAAGTATTCATTTGCTCGTAAATGTCGAGCTCACTATCTCCGCCCTCAAAAGAAGTACTAGACTAGCCAAAATCTACTCCGAATAGATCTAGGAAAGTCGAGTCAAAGATATTGTCATCGGCTGACCAATTTTGCATCGGAACAAAATCTTCTACAGCTAACTGATTGATTGGCACAGCAGCAAGTGATAATAGATTCACGTTATCGCAAAAACTTGTTGGGAAAGGAAATAGCTCTTCAGCTAACGTACACGGTTCTTGACTTCCTGGAAGTGTAGTATCTCTTGCCTCAACTTCTGCTGCGGCGCTGTGGAAGCGTTTCTCTAAGTTATTTATCTTTCCCAACACCATCGTCGAGTCGCCGTATATATTTCGCATTCCTAATGTGATAGACCTTATAACATCAAGCTACCTTCTGCGGCATGCTTTTTTAGGGGCGGACTGAGGTCCATGATGAATCAGGAGGAGAGCCAATGCCAAGCAAAAGAATCCATTAATTGGTGGAAGAAAGATTGTCTCACTTTGACATTGAATCTCGTCGTAAAGAATAACAGCTCAAGATGCTGCTATTAGTGAAAGAGCTGATACTTTCCATCGTCGATTTCCAACCCTGTGCCTCAACAACTCCTTCAAAATGATGGTGACAAAGTATTGTATGAACATCTCAGAAATGGGGCGGTAGTAGGTTCGCCTGCAGTATGTTTCATCGTACAGCTGGAACTCGTCGGGCAACTGGACCATCCAGTCACAGAGAGCTGCCTCGATATTTGCGGGCTCTTCTGGCCGTATGGACCGCTTTTCTTGTTGGTGTTCGGACAGACAGCTTAAAATCTTACAGAGCCTAGTGATCTCCAGAAATACGAGAAATTGAACATCATGCGTCTCAAAATCCTCTAATATCGGTGGCTTAACATCAAAAACCTTGCGACGTTGTCCAGTCTATGCTTGATATTTGATGTCACGGTTGGCTGAAGGTAACCGAAGCTGGCTTATTCTGCCAAATTTATCGATTTGTACTACTGCTATTAGTTCTGCCGACGTATACATCATTCAAAAATTTGTATTCGTTTTATGTAGAAATAAAAGTATATTTACTAAACGCCAACCGGCCCTGACGCGGTCAAAAAATCAAAATCGGCCCCTTCCTCGGCCTGGTTTACAGTACGCTCATATAGTCCGCGATATCCACGTCTAGTATTACGCTGCTCCCATGCTCCACTCTCCTCTGTTGGCTTTCTATCTCCAATAATTTTCAGTATATTTCTTTCTTCAAGACGTCGTGTAATCTCTTCCTCGCTAACCTCAAGTTGAAGTGAGTTTTTCTCGATATCACAGGAAATAATATCGCCATTTTGGACAATGCCCAAGACTGATGTTGGGACAACAGATTCAGGTGATATATGCAACACAATTGTACCTCCGGCAGTTCCTGACATACGTCCATCAGAAAGTCGCAGCATATCGGTGACACCCTCTGCTGACAATTTCCGAGGCATAGGAATAAGACCAGCTTCTGGCATTCCAGGGTTGCCAATGGGTCCAATTCCTTGAAGGACTAATATTGAGTCTCTAGTTACGGGAAGGTTGGGATCGTCGATGCGAAGCGCAAGGTCATTAGAGTTCTTGAAAACGACTGCAGGGCCAGAGTGTTGAAGTAGATTGTGGTTCTTAGATGCGGAAGCTTTGATGATAGCGCCTTTCGGGGCGAGATTTCCGTAGAGAACTACGAGAGATGATGCAGCATAGAGTGGATTCGAGAGAGGACGAATAATTTCAGTCGAGAATGGAAAAATACGAAAAGGGGAAGCGTCGAGAAGTTCGCCTAAAGTTTGTCCGGTAATCGTCATGGCTGAGAGATGTAATAACGGCCGCAATGTGTGTAGCAGACCGAGCATACCTCCTGCGTTATGGAAATCAGTCATGTAGTTGTCACCACTGGGTTTTAGATCGATTAGTAAAGGGGTCTTTCTGCCTATCTCATCAAAAGTCTGTAGGCTAATAAACCCTTGGAGCTTAGGATGTCGGTTAACGATAGCCATAAGGTGAACAACTGCATTTGTTGACCCTCCAATAGCTTGAAGCACCGTGATCGCATTGTAGAAGGACTCTTTTGTAAGCATTTCCTGTGGTGTTCTTTTGGCTGTTGCGACTGCCACGGCATTTGCTCCAGTCTCTTCCGCAATTCTCAGACGAGCCGATGAGACCGCTGGTGCGGTAGCACCAGCAAGTGGTATGAAACCAAGTGCAGCCGTGATACAAGCCATTGTGCTTGCTGTCCCCATCACACCACAGGTTCCAGACTGGCAACTGTCAAAAAGATGTTATGAAACCAATACGTGCGGGACTTACTGTTGGAGCCAGCTCCTCGTTCAGCATGCTGATATCTTCGATATCAATTTGTCCAGCTCTGTAAGCTGCCCAGTTATTGCGACAGTCAGTACATGCTCCCAGACGCTTTCCCCTGAAGCTTCCAGGCATCATTGGCCCAGTAATCAAAGGTAAAACAGGTTTGTTTGACGAGATACCACCCATCAACTGAGCAGGAACAGTCTTATCGCACCCTATAAATAAAATCAGAATAGAAATCTAATGAAATTTATTCAATGATTACAAACATACCTCCAATCATGATAGACGCATCTAGTGGCTGCGCGTTGATCATCTCCTCCGTATCCATACTCATGAGATTCCGTAGAAACATGCTAGTTGGCGAAGAAAAGGATTCGGCAATGGAAATGGTAGGAAATTCAACCGCAAGCCCGCCATTAAGGTGAATTCCGCGCTTAGCAGCCTCAATTAACTGAGGGACATTTGCGTGGCAAGGATTGAGGGCAGAGTATGTGTTGATTATGCCAATTATAGGTCTAGTAAGAGCGTCTTCACTGTAACCAAGAGCCTTGATGAAGACCTTCCTGAGGAAGAGGGAGAAATGGGCATCACCATAGGAAGTGAGCCCTTGCCGTAGTCCTGACATCGCAGT
>Ga0247734_1000184_pt1 | contig 56575 bp, 48 predicted proteins | sample UWRJL103311B2_FD_180933 | JGI IMG/M metagenome (GOLD analysis project Ga0247734, IMG submission 180933) | Plant litter microbial communities from Arlington Agricultural Research Station in Wisconsin, United States - UWRJ-L103-311B-2 | ecosystem: Environmental > Terrestrial > Plant litter >... | reverse complement strand
CTAGTTGTATTCGGTGGTGATGATGCTTAATTGAACTAGATCTACGTACAACCTAGTGTATATGACTTCACCGGAACCGGGGTTACTATAACCCGATGCTTATATCAGCACCCCAGCTTATGTAAGCCGATTCGGAAGGTCAGTATACCAACAGTCGAATTTCAAAGAAATAGCGGTGGCATTGTATTATATATAGTGTTACCGAGCTTACATGAAAGGTCTGAGACATTGAAATAAAACACTAGCCGCAGCTAAGAGTATAATAATATTCAAGCCTGATTAACCTTTAGATTATACTAAGTATAATCAATAATATAGCCAAGCAATGTATTATTTCTATTTAGTTGGGCCTTTTTTTGGGTCTATTAAGTTATTGTCACCCCTGCGCCAGTCAAGAGAGACAGCCCAAGCATAAAGACACCCACGACAATCCTAGACCATTTTACTAGGAAGGAAAAAGAATCAAGTTATGTAGGGTCTGACAAGGCGTACGGGAAGCAGGGTAGTGGAGTCCAAACCGAGCCTTGTGCCAGAATAAATCCAGGTTGGAGTGGTCCAAATGAGGAAGCCCAAGACCCAGATCTATCCCAAACTCCGACGGATTAGCTTGGGCAATATGGCCGCGATTATCGGTGCAATGGCATCCTCTCTAACATGATGGCTAAGGCTTGCATAAGAAAAAAGACAATAGTTGCGTTCTCATGATCAGGCACACCCATGATCTGTTCCGAGCGATAATGGATTGCGCCCGAGATGAGAAAGGCAATAGTTAATCGCAAATAGCGAGATGCCAATGAGTGGCGAGGTAAGAAGGGGAAAGAGTTATCAACGACGAGGTCGGCGTGGCCAGTCAGAAAGGTCCGAAACATTTGGTGCCAGGTTACACTGTGAGAATTCTGCTGTTAGCTGCGAGTGCATTCCATTACTACAACCCAAAAGTCACAACTTACCCCCAAAAGTAACGGACGATGAATACGTTCAAGAAAGAACCATGAAGAGGTGGACAATTAGCCGGTTTGCTGAATCCCAACAACACAGCTAAAATCGAGCATAAGTTGACCATGAGGGTATTAATGGTGGCACTAGTAATCCAGTATGATATCGACATAATGGATTGAAACGTAATGTTATCGCCACCCAGCCTATACAGCAGAAGAGTAGCCTTATCCGCTTGCACCAATACAGGATCGGGAGGCGCCATGGATGTGGCTATATCGAGGAAGAGGTAGGCGACCAAGGTGACAGCAATGCGATGGAGAATAAATGTGAGGACTCAACGTCCTCACGATATTAGCACTGGCGTTTGGACTCAACGTCCAACGCACTTTCCTCTTAAAGCAACCAAGTATATTTTAGAAACCACTCAACTCTTTAGAGAATCAGACACTTTTTTACCACTTTTCAGACTCACTACCGTGATCCCTGATAATAAAGCTGGTCCGGCTTTGCGCCTGTTCATCAGCGTTGGACAGTATATTTTTGACTTGTCATTTTATGTTGACGCGCCGCATATTCCATAGTAGGCTGACAGCCAACGTGAACATTCTGTTACAAGGTAGGTTAAAGCTGTCAATACGCATTGCCAGAATCAATTCCAATACGCTAAGCAGCTGGATCCAGAGCAGGGAGCCGCTGAGTACAGCCCAGTGTACCCTCCCATTAACTTGGTGTATTTAAACAATCAACCTCTCCATATAATAAGTCATTGCACCAAGAACTAATAAGCCGAGAACCCATTACAAGAAGACTCTGGCCGACATCTTAGTGAAAATAAGGCCGAAGGTTGCGATAAACACTATCTCGGCGCCATCTTTAAGAAGGCGCTTTATTATAACCGTTCGAAAGTAAGATAATAATTTTTGATAGAATAAACATGCTTAATTAAAGGCGAAGATCTGATATAGTGAAATAAAGGGCAAAAAATAAGAATAATCAAATCTTTAGACATTACAGTATAAGCACTTGTAAAATCGAGCTATTCCTAAAACACTGGCAGTAAAGGATTCCAAATTAAATGACTATATAATAACAAATCGAATTCTCGTATTCGGGTACGGAAACAAACTCCCGTGCATGAAGGCCGCAACGGTCATTATATTAATAGTCTGCCTGTTTGGTATACATGCAGGTGATAACAACTGAACCCCCGTAAGGTGTTGGTTGGTCGATCTTTAGTTACACCAAAATATGATTATAACGCTTCAATGTTTTACAATCAAAATCAAATTTATAATAAATTTAATGAATTATAGATTTATTATTTCTAATTGTTTTTGAATCATTTTCTAGTCATATTTTTATATTACATAATTAAAAATCTAAAATATAAGTTATTTGAAATTAATAGCTATCTAATTGTAACTGTCGGTTTACTTAGAGAGTGAATTTACAAAGATAACGTGTATACACGAAATCCTCGAAATATGTGATATTGTATAAATTGTTGGGATGCTCTTTACAGCCTATAATATGGGATATTTATAAAGGCGTATTACATCAGTGTTGGATACACCTTTACATAAGGGCTGATTCACCCGGTTCCTGCCCTCCCCCTCGCCCCACGTTAAATAGCCAGTGCCTCCTCTTTTCTTCAGCTCCATCTTCTTGAGATCTGGCCTAGGTAGTAATACAATTGGATTGACCCCTCTATTACCTGTTCACCCTATTCGGCGTCTTTATCGTATATCATCTGCTGCGCTTCCACGGTTCAAGAGTGCTACACCGATACAAGACTGCTAAGGAGGCCTGCTTGCTTTATATACTTTGCTACATATTAAACCACATTCACGGCAATGATGGCTGTCAATGAAGCTGTCGAGGCCTTGAAGGCAGCGTTTTCAAGTGAGCAGGTGGTACTTCACGAGACTGATGCCTTCACCACTCTTAACGCATCATATCTTTCAAAGGCACAGGCTGAACTTCAACCGAGAGCCATCTTCTTGCCCAAAAACAGGGATGATGTTGTCCAGTTTGTTCGTGTCATCAAGCCCTATGCACTGGACGGCAGCGTCAAATTTGCTGTGCGAGGCGCGGGCCAGCAACCTGCACTCGGCTGCAACAACGTACATGATGGCATCACTGTCGACTTGCGCAGCTTCAACGGTATTCAGCTCAAAAATGATAATGCAGTTGTCTCAATTGGGGCAGGTGAGCGCTGGGCCGAGGTCTACTCTCAATTGCAGGAGAAGGGACTTGCTGTCACTGGTAGCCGAGCAAGTACAGGTGGCATTGGCGGGCTGTCTCTCTCGGGTAAGGATTCACGATACGCCTTCTCTCTTTTTCATCTATCTTACTTAAGTCTTATCAGGTGGTCTCTCCTTCTTCTCAACTCGAGAAGGCTTTATCTCGGATAATGTGTCAAATTTTGAGGTTGTACTGGCGTCTGGAGAAGTTGTCAATGCCAACTTGAACGAGAACAAGGATCTGTTCATCTCTCTTCGCGGTGGTGGAAACAATTTCGGTATTATCACTAGGTTTGACCTTCGGACTTTTAAACAGGGTAATTTTTGGGGCGGTACTGTCTTTTACTTTCCTAATAGCTTCGCGGGCCAGGTGGAAGCCTACGTTAAGGAGCTCAAGGATTCGCAAACGAGCGATGAGACACACATTATGATTGGCGCTGGCTATAGTGCCGCCATGGCCGCTGTCAGCGAGCTTCTTTGTATGAACCAGGTATATTGTACCAAGGGAGTCGAATGCCCGCCAGTCCTTGATCCTTTCATTAATATGCAGCCTCAAATCGACCAGATGAGATCAGTGGGCACGTTGAATGTTCTGGAAGCAGCAAAGCAACAGGCAGGCCAAGGATCCTCGACCTCTAGGTGAGACAGCTGACCTTATCCAGTCTTACACCTCTACGTACTTTAGACTGACTCGGCAATTCCCCACAGAGTTTCTTACCTCAACACCACCGTCAAGGCCAACGTTGCCACATTGATGGCAGCATATGAAATTTACGTGAATGCACTCCAGTCCCTCAAGACTATCGAAGGTCTCACCACGTCGTTCACACTCCAAGCCTATCCCAAATCTCTCCTAGAAAAGACAGCGTCTCTAGGCGGAAATTCGCTGGGAATTGACCCTTCAGAGGGACCGCTTATGTCGATCTTAATTTTATCCTTCTGGCAGAATAAGGAAAGATGACGACAAGCTTCTTTCGACCTTTAAGGGCGCTATCGAAGCTATTGACCAGGATGCGGCGACCAGGGGAACAGGAGTCCCCTACAAGTACATGAACTACGCCGCGCCCTTTCAGGATCCTATTGAATCATATGGCAAGGAAAATAAGGCCAAACTACAAGCAACCAGTAAAAAGTATGATCCTGAAGGCTTGTTCCAAAAGGGTGTTCCAGGAGGCTGGAAACTATTTAATTAAGAGTAAATACAGACTCAAAAATAATTTAATAGTAAGATTTGGAATTATAAACCATCTCTAGAATCTAGTAGTTTCTCTTGGTATAAAGATGCTAGTATCCAGGTATGGGCAGCTTCCACTGACTATCTAATACGCTAGAGGAAGAAGGGGCCGACTATTAACTCCAAGCCTTGCGAAGATCGACTACTGCGGTCATAATCAATGGGTTCAATAACCTCGTCAACTTTTTTGTACCATCTTCATTGTGCCAACTTTTTCACGCTATCGTTATATGTCGTGGGTAGTATCACCATTGGTGGTCGGGGCGCTACTGTGCTCGCTATCGTTGCCACGTCACCATCTGAGCTGCTATTTGCATCTTGACTAGGTCATCATAGTCTGACGTGCTGCTACTATGCTCCTTTGGCACTTCTACATCCCTTAAGAACTCCGTCATCATTAAGGTCATCTCTGATATCGTCAGCAATCTTGCAAAAGAGCAGATCCTCCTTACCAAGAGTTGGAAATCGAAGCGGTTCATCGTTTTGATTTGTATTTTGGTAAAGTTGTTCTATAATTAATCTAGCATATAACATTTCAAGTGTGATATATTAAAGTAGTTTAGGTGAAGCTCTGTGCGTTTTACTCTGATATATTTCATAATTTATATTTATATTTAGCCTATTTGATTAGTTAGGATATCTGTAATATTAATAAAAATAACAATATTTTCATAAGAACGCGAAATAGAATGAAAAGAAAAGAAATCCCATGAAAATAGCTAGAGTAGCTAGAAGGCTCCGAAAGACTTTGAACAAAAATGCGATTTATTAGCAGATCTTATATTCCTAATATTTGAGCTGCATAAATAAAGGACAGACTATTCATTGTGAACTAATCTCGAGCTTACACCAATTCCAAGATGCTTCGTTGCTTACATCATTTTCTATTTTAACCTAATCATAGATCTTCCTTTAGCTTAGTCTTACTGTTGTACAAATCTTATAACAGCTAATAAACGTACAAGTCTGCCTTGCCCTATTTGCTTGCATGAAGCTTTTTACTCTATATAACCTTATTATAGATCTTCTCTTGACATAATTGTTGGAAATAGACTTTACAGCGATACGTATATAAGGATTAATTCAAGAACTCTTGACAGATTTTTTCTAATTTTAGTTAAGAGTAAATACTGTATAGCCGAGGACTCTTAATACTCTATATTACAAACCAAGGGTTTGTTTAGTTGATATTATTATTAGTTAAAAGAGATAAAAGTATTGTGGTAAGAATAAATGGGAAGCAAGTTTCTTTTTTTGGTTGTGGCGGCCTGAAATACCAGGCATGAAAGGTGGAAATATATAATAGTCAGGATACTTGACCGGAGTGGAAACCAAGCACCTACACTTCGAATATATTTGCCCAATCAATTTGACGTGATATTGAAAATACGATGAATCCTTCTATTATTGGTTAAGTGCAATGGGGACGCACTATACTCCAGTTATTTCCATTACAATATGTGTTAGGAAATCTTGGATATAAGCTGTTGTTAGTTATCAGAGTGCCGGGCTGCTGTTCTCGTAGACACAGAGCCCGTTCTCACCAGAAATTAAATATCACACCAGCAAGGAAATCATAGATCGGTATAAAGAGCTTGGTATTCATGAGTATCTATGCTAGGCAGATATTTTCAACACTAAACTCCAGTTAACTCCAAACTCCCAACTCCAAGATCCTCGCTTAAACCCAAAAGCCATCTAGTCCGCCTATAAATTTTTTTTTTGGAACTCCAAACTTTTTGCGGACGAAGAAATCTAATCAAAGAAGACCAGGAACCAACATCAAAGTCCAGAAACCAGTTTTCGCTTTTTATCAAAAAGATATTCATGTTGAAACTTTCTCTCTTGCATATAACAGGAGCTGTTAGGCTGACTGCCCAAAGCGCAAGATCCCAAGTAGTTTCCAGAAAATGTCCCAGCATTTGGAAACTTAAACTCTTGGAACTGGAGTAGGTCCCGCAACCGAAGTAGTATCAGTGTTAGGACCTGGAGTTGGGATGAGTGGGAGTAGTGGGTCGACCCATGGTGCTGGGTCAAAGGGTGGGCTTGGTGCAATCCCTGGTGCCGTCCCTGGTGTTTGTCGAGGAGGTGGCACTGGCTTTCCACCGTTGGAAGTAGGTTTTGGTTTGGTGGCAGTGGGCTTTGGCTGAGGCTTTTTTGGATCCGGCTTTGGCTGAGGAGCTGGTGCTGGCTTTGGTGCTGGCTTTGGTGCTGGCTTTGGCGCAGGCTTTGGCGCAGGCTTTGGTGCTGGAGCAGGAACTGGCTTTGGTGCAGGCTTTGGTGCAGGAGCTGGTGCAGGCTTTGGTGCAGGAGCTGGTGCTGGCTTTGGTGCAGGAGCTGGTGCTGGTTTTGGTGCAGGAGCTGGAGCTGGTGCTGGTGCTGGCTTTGGCGAAGGTGCTTTACCAATTTTCGGGTCACGAGCTACGAGATAGTTGGTCTGGTAGTTACTGTCGCGAGCTGCAAGGCCATTGTCGTTGTCGATGGGAAGTGCAAAGTTGGAAGGCACAAATGCAAGGATAGCGACAATTGCTGCTGATGAAAGACGCATTGTGAAAACTGAAATCTGAAGGCTGAAGAGTTGGATATTGTGACTTGGTTGAATGGAGTTGCTATGTTGTTGTTGTTGATGATGATGATGATGTTGTTGTTGTTGTTGTTGTTGTGAGATGCTGATGAGAATGATGTTGACTTGAAAGGGAATCGATGATCCTTAAGTACTTTTTCAAATCACTTCAATCAATACCGAAAGCATATCAAAGCTCTACCATCAATGCTTCATAGCCCCACAGGAATTGTATTTCACAACGGCATTACCAGAATCGTCTGTGAGACTGAGATAGGACTTACAACGCTACATGCTGGGGTAGACTCTTGGATTCCTGGAGGATTCGGCATCTCGCTTCCTAACTCAAGATCTCTAAAGGCTTTTTGCGAAGCAATTAGGACCTAAAGCGTTAGTCGTCTAGTCCCATAACGAACTTGCATGGTCAGAAATAGATAAAGAAGCTCGACAAGTGGAGCGTAGCCAAGTATCATCCTCCAGTCTTGAATTAGACAAAGCTTAAATTGACCTCAAAAGCCCCTCTTCACGTACCGCTAGTTGTTTCTTCCTTCGAATCCATGTTTGCGACGGCAAAATACTGAGCACGGTGCTATGGGGATCTTGTACTGTACGTGATAGCTATGTAGTGAGCATCGCGCCATTACCGTAGGATCCCGCTGCCCGCATTTGGTCTTCCTGAGTTATGCACCAGCATGTTTACACACACGATCTCGTAAAACAGGTTAGTTTATTCATGTCTTCACGAGTCAGTCGCCCGTTTAGGTTAATCTCGACTGTTTCACCCGAAAGCACCCTTCCACTCACGTGGCAACAATTAAGCGAAAGGAATGTAGTACTCTCATTATTTTTTACTTCGTTTTACTAAATATGCCTTGGATTTTTTAAGAAAATTGGCAATTGAACAGTTGAAGGCAGGGAACTTCGGTCTGTATTCTACTTTTAAGATCCTCTCCCCTGTAAGATGTAGAAGGGTCTGTGTTCTTAGAGATTAAGAAGCAGGGTGGAGATTGGCCCCTGAGATTCTGCTACGTCGATCATCACATTTAGATTTAAGCATAAATACACAACGCTCCAGCCACGGAGAGGCTGAAGGTGCCCCAGATCCCTATAATCCATGAGAGGCCTTCCTACGATAATGGGCACTGCTATCTGTACATGATAACCACTAGGTTCTCAGCCGCCTCGCATTTCATACGTTGGTAAATATGAAACACATTCTCGCTTAACAGAGCTAGCCTACCTCCATAGGATCAATCGTAACTTCGTAAGGTCCGAACGAGGGTGGAGGTTACTGCCTCTTCAGGTTCTATCTCTGCTAGATAGTTGAACACAGAATGCAGTAAATGCTTCCTTTAACCTGTTGTCCGAGGGAGAGCGCACGATAATCTGAACGGAACAAGTACGGCAGAATAAAACGGAAAACAGGTTAAAGGGAGAACATATTTAGAACTTTCGGGTTTCGATTCGATCAAAGAAAGCCGACAAAAAATATAGGAGACAGCGTAACGTGTTGAGATAGCATACCTCGAAAGTGGGAATAGCAAGAAACGAATCAGATGAGCTTTCAGCAAACATGTGAGGCTAGCAGATTTTGTCATAATCTCATTCACTTCCTCGAAAGTTTCTTCGGGAGATAATCAGATTGTTGATCGACAAGTGTCCAGAACTAGCTGAGCCAGCTCAACCTCAACAGACCCATACCAAAATCGAATGTACTTTCAGCAAAGAGCAAAAGCCATGGTCCCTTGGACCACACGCCTCTTTACCCACTTCTCATTCCTAACACCTATTGACCCCCATCGAGGTCCTCCCAAACCCTCAATATCATCTTTCCTATCCTTGCCATTAATCAATTCATTCTCTTCTTGCCCATATCGAGAATTCGAACAAGGTGACAGCCACTTTATCTTTCATGGAGCCTCCTCAAGTGTCTGCCAATGCTCAGACTCTCGGGAACAAGCCGCTTCCGCTACCTCACTATCTTATGGTGATTTTGGTGAGAGTGAGAGTGAGAAGGCTGATTGTGAGCATCTTGTTGCCTCTGTCCGAATGTCGATTTTTAAAGGTCTAAGCTCTGCAACTTGGGTGTTTTCTCGCATCAATTCGCTGCTTGTTGCTTATTCTTAAACTGAAGAGGATAGAAGTTCTGGCTTATACATGATGGATGGCACCTGCTATACTGAATCGGCAGTAGACCAGCAACTTTGATGGAGGGGGTAAACAAGCCAGGCAAATATTGTTACATTCCAATGGTATCACCGTAATTTACTTTACATTCCAACCAAATCTTACAAATTTACACCCCAAATTTCGGTTTGAACCCGCCACCCTGTCGAAGTTCCTCTTTCCCAAACACCGGCAACGATCTAGCTTTCAATTCTTGCTCAATAACCTTCCATCTACCAACACTCGTCTCCTTGTCTACAATTGATAATCTTTTTGGGTACACAGCGACGTTAGGGAGGCTGAGAAGTTCTTCCTTTTGTACGAGGGCATCAACAACCCTTGTGGGTTTCGGCGGGGTGATGAGGAGGGTTCGTAGGGCATCTGCGGTGGAAAACGATCTCAGCTTGGAATCCGAAAGGCGTTTCCCTGTCAATTGGAAGACACGTTTTAAAACCTGGTACTCTATTAGCTGACTCCATAGATTTGAAAGAAAAATAACTTACTGCAAACTTGATTTCGGGGTCCACCAGGGAGACATGAAGCCATTCTGGTTTCCAGGAAGCAATAGCTTGATCGTAAAACAGGTATACTGGTGCAGACACGGTAGGTACCTCAGCTTGGCTAGTGGCAGAAAGACACTGTAAAACCATCTCTGATGTAACCTCTCCAGTATACTCTAATTGTACCCCATTTGATGAAGGAGTAATCTGGACATAGTCCGTAAGCTGCTCGGCATATGGCATGAATTGGGAAACGGTCGATAGGGGCTTTCCAGCTTGTTGGACGGTGAAGACCTCCACCATTGCTCTATGCAGCATGCTTTCGATAGCTTCGTTATCTGTGAAAGGCTCCTGAGGAGTGAAACCAGTAAACTTGTACTTTGTTGGTAATACCTCTCCAACTTCCTCCAACCCGTCCCAGGTATCTGCTACTTCATATGATGATTCGTCCACATCAATCGCCTCATATTCGAGCTTCGCGGGCTTCACGACTTCCATTTGCTGGAAGCGTTTACCTGGTGCTGCGGATGCAGACTTCTTCTTTGACGCCTTTCGATTTGCCTCCAAGTTATCTCTCCGTATTTTTGCCTCCAAGTGTTCTCGAACTTGTTTATTGAAGTCCTCCTCACTTCCCTTGCTTCCTTGTGCCTGGTGGGTTCTCCAGCTGAGTACAAGTTGCTGCTGCACATACTCTCTTTGCAGCTTTGTCAAATCACCATTCGGTGATCCCACACCACTCGCTCGCATCGCCTCCTCAGAAATCCACTCCACACCACTATCAACATCCTGCCTTAAGGAACTAGCGCTTTTCACTTCTTTCGTATATGGATCTTCCTGTCCCGGTGGCTTATCTGTTCCCCATATCCGCTGACGAAGTTTATCTGTTCCTGTTGATTCTTTGGCCTTTCTTATGGAAGTCGAAAACGTCGGAGCCTGTCGATTTCGTGCAAAGGAGCGAACTGGGACCAAAATATAAGGACGCGATTGTAGGAGGCCAATTGACCTGTCTATTCTGGCTATACGCTTCATTATGTTGGTGATACAGCTGAAGTTGATGGTCATGTTGAATTTCTTGATGCAAATACCAAATATGGTTCTCCACTTTAAAGGCTTGGCTCCAGCTTGAGCTTAACGTCGCTGAGTGTCAATGACAACCTCCGAGCTATGATCTTCGGGCACTACAGCATGTAAAACACAGCTAAATCCAAAGGGTAATCTTTACAAAGACTTTCCTACATCTTAGGTCCCAAGAAGAATTGATGCGACCTCGAGGAGCCTAATATGTCACGCCTCCCTCTTTACATGATCGCCTTCTGGGCACTTATCATCGCAGTAGCAGCAGCTTGTAAGTGCTCCATCGAATCTATAGACCAAGCTGAGGAAAGCTCACTAATTTAATACAGCACCGCCTTCGTTCTGCAAATGCACATGCTTCACCAACAGCACCATCATACCCCTCTCCTCTAACTCTCCTCCACCGGACACACCTCCACGACTTGATATACGAGCCCCAGCAGCAACATGCGCGATATGCAATCGGGCTTTCTGCCTTTCACAACGACTCCCGATTTGCAAAAATGCGGAAGAGAAGGATGTGTTCACAACGTGTTTTCAAAGGGATAGTCGGAAGGATCAGATCGTGGTTTTGACATTTATCGCTGCTACGCTTGGATTACTTGGCTGGGCAGGTGTGAAGAAAGTTATTGAAAAGAAAAAGTCCTCTAGTTTTACCGGGGAAGATATCCAGCAAGGCTATATCGCGGTGGGCGGTAATCAATGAATATGTTGCTTTCGGTTCTGTCTCCGGCTTTCTCCATATATTGTTGGTTTTTCTTTCGGTATGCCGCACCAGCTCGCAATAGTAGTTTTATTGTGCTAGGCATGTCCTATTTTGAGCGTTCCCCGAGCGTATTGCGTGCTCAAATAAACGAGGGATAAGTCGAAGTCTATGCCATTGGCCATGTTAGCTTCTTTGAAGCTCTTCCCCGATCAATTTGAATGATTCCTCTTCTTCCACTGGCCTAACGGTTTACTATTCTAGAACTTATAAATTATTACTATAAATTATATTAAGAATATAATATTAATTTAAAGCTCCTTTAAACTTATAAAAATTTTATGGGCTCTGCCCATGCACCTCCAGCCTCCAATTGTAGCCAGTGAAGCGGCCGGTATCTTTTAAGGGGCTAATATATTCTCAATTCTCAGCTTTGCTAATTGGAAACCCTATTATCTCGTGACTGAAGAAAATTGCACCCCGTAACAAAGAATAATGAACAAAGTTGGCGATTGACATTCATGGTCCAATGCATGTGTGTCAGGAAAGTGATGACTTGCGCGTTGAGGCAAGTAGAGTTAGTTTATGACGAGGTTTTCCAGCGTCATTCTTATCTTCAATTACCTGAGGAACCATCGTAGTAATCGTGGAAATAACTAATTCTGCTGTATGACCCCTACTTGAGATATTAGGGCCTACTGGACCGGAATTAAATATTGATTCTTAGTTAGGTCTGGATATATTCTACTCCAGGTTGTAAAGGAAGATCGGACTCTGAAAGTTGCGAGTTTTGGTATATTGGCATGGATTGACCAAGTTCAATTGAAGCATTACAGGTTCAATATACTGACAACAAAAAGGTAGCCCCTCGTGTTAAGTCACTTAGTGCTGTGGCCTTAGGCACCCCACCTGGCACCTAGCACTACTGTATATAGCTTTCCATCACGAAGATCCTACTTCTCCTCCTTAGACTACCCAGATTATGAAAACCCTTATTTTAAACCGAGGGACATCCCCTCTTTGTGAAATAGGGCCATGACACTTAGGAAGGAGGAGACAACGCAGAGTCGTCTACAGAAAAATGACCAAAGATGGAAGCGAGAAGCTAGGACAATTTGAAAGGACTATACATAAAGCAGAAATGTTTCGTAAAGGGGTTCCTCGGTGAAGATTTCTTTCCTCATTCGAGGCCGCTTACTCATATTTTAAATCCCTTGATACTCCCGAATGGAATTTGATCTCAGAGTTTGAAGAGCTTAGAAGAAGACTCATTTTTTTCAACAATGAGATTTTCGATATCATATATATTGTATACCTCAATATTCACAAACATAACTGCCCCAACAATCTACATCCCCACTTACATATTTCGCAGTCTGGGGCCATGGACACAACTTTCTTGTTCTACCGCTCTTGTTTGGTGGATTTGTGCTCAATACCTCCGCCGGTTTCTCTCCTTTCTCAACCCATTTCATTAGGGCACTAACAGTATGGTATATAGCTGGAACACCCTCATACATAGTCCCAGTGCCTGCACCACAGTGTCCTCCACCAGGTATCATGAACAGATTGAAGAAATCTGATATGTCTGTCTTCATAGAGTTTGTATCTGCTGCTATAAAGGCTTCAATCTGAGATTTGTGAATGATGGGCCAAGTAGCGGCGTTGAATGGATCTGCCCAACCCTGAGTTACAAGAAATTTGCTTCCTCGGTTACGGAACGAAGTAAAATCAGCAGAAATTTCATCGATTTGAGAGCCAGCTTTCTCGTCAACGTCTATTACATCGGTATCAAAGCTGAATATTGAGGAGTTATAGTTGAGATCATCGTAAACAAGATTTTGGAGGATAGGGATTGCAAATGCATCTGCCAGCGCCCCCTCTTCTACCAGCCATTCAGTCTCCGAACCATAGCTGAAGCCAGGGTATATGAGCGTTCCGTTGGATGATTTGGGTCCTGCGTAGATTGCCTCGGCAGCGGCGAGCTGAGACGGAGTCAAACAAGTGGTCGAATTGGTGAGATTTGTAGCCCCACAAACTAGAGTGGTCATGTTAAAGTTGCACAGTAATGGATTCTCAATCAAATTATCATTGACGCCGTCAAGAGAATCGCATGCTAAAAGAACTTCAGAGGTGATGAAGTCTAAGGTAGCTTGGGGCATGTAAGACTCTCCCTTTCACCGAAATTAGTCCAAGAGATTTCAGTGTTTAGAGCACGCTGCGACCTACCTCAGTCTTCTGAGCATTCCACAAAAAGCTCAGGGCAAGGTGAGAATACCAGTTTCCTGGACTTCCAGCAACAATCCCATCGAAAAGATCAGGCCAAAATTGGGCAAGCGCAAACGCTTGAGCTCCACCTGTAGAGCAGCCAGTGTAGTAACTATATGCTGCCTCTGTGCCATAGTAGGAATTCACAAGTGATTTAGAACTCGGGGTGAATAAAGCTATGGCGTTATGAATCCATGCTTGAACTTGGGATTTCGAATGGAGATATGGGATGTTGGTGTTTGGTGCCCCTCCACCATTGTTGTTGAGCGATGCGAGATGGCCAGAATCACCACTAAAAATTTTAGCTTCCAGAAGTGTACGCCAATTTATTCGAATACATACCCAGCTACAGCGAACCCGGTGTTTAATTGTCCCATCATGGATCTCGTGTCAATAATTCCTGCCATACCACCGCCACCTGTTTTCGAATCAGTATGTTTTTTCAAACAGCGTTGCATAACATGCTTTGCCCAAGAATATGACTTACCGACGGCCATAAATCTTCCATTATAATCTTCAGGCTCGGGCAACCACACCTCAAAGTTTAACGTATCCGTGTTATTATCTCCATACGCAATCTTCGCAATGACTCTACAGAATGGGAAGTCATTGAAGGTGTTACTTATGTTGAGAGATTTCTCTGCAACCAAAGTCGAGTTTATCAAAGTGACACTCGAATTGCCCGTAATGCCTGACTTGGTAAACGCATTGCATTTCTGGGAGGATACTGAGATAGCAAGTGCATAATGCATCGACACAATGCATGTCAAAGTGAGGTGGAAGGAGAACTTCATGTTCGTTAGCAATATTTTAGTTGATCTCTGAATCGTCAGGTCAAGTAGCCTTGAACTATATATCGATGAAATTATTGGGACAGTTAGTGCGTAAAGGTACCACACGATTCATTTCATCTTAACTTAGGGTGGGGTTTTGAACAAGCCTGCGGTGAGCATAGGTCCATCCATATCAGAACCCTTGCGTGGATGACTTTATCCCTAACTTATGCTTCCTGCGCCATCACAAACCATTTCTAGCCCTGATCGGGGATCGCTTGAGGAGGCACAGGGAAAGTTCAGTCACGCTGGCTGCGTGGATGATAGTCACTCCCGAGAAACATGGCTTCCTCTCTTAAGTGACACCGAATCTGCCGAGAAAGCAATCTCATATTTCAAATCAAAATTCTCTCCCCACACATAACCCCAGAAACATAACCCCACAAACTGAGTATCGGCCTGACATAATAAACATACTAGTCGCACTGCTTCCTTGTTCAATCCACGGCCGGTGCCACCGATATGTTACGTAGTCTGTATGTTGTTAAAGGAGGCCGATATTTCGGAGTCTTGGCCCGTTTGGCGGGCGATGTCTCCATTCAGACAAGCAGCGTCTCGCTTAGATCTCACGTGATATGTATACTCCCTACAGTAACACTTTGGCAGAAGATGCAACTGAATACGGAACTTCTCCAGACGAATCAAAGCGTAAAGATCGCAAAAATGCCTTCCAAAAGCAATCTCAGGATAGGAAATGTTTCTGGTGCCACGGGAGACCATCCCCACGCAATGGTGCGCATGGCCACCAGTGGGCAGGTAGATGTCATTACTGGAGACTGGCTATCGGAAATGAATATCGCCTGGAACGCAATCGTCAAGAAGGATTTTCCAGATTTGGGCTATGAAGCAGGCTTCTTGGCACAGCTTGAAGAAAGTATTGACTCTATAGTCAGCAATAAGATCAAGGTTATCACGAACGCGGGAGCTTTAAACACTCTTGCACTGACTAAGAAGGTTAGAGAACTGTGTCAGAGTAAAGGTTTTGTAGATATAGTGATAGCTAGTGTGTTGGGTGATGATGTTAGTGATTTGGTCACTAGTACTCAAGGGAAAGGAGGAGCTGGAAAGCTAATGCATTTGGACTATGAAGATAGATTCTTGGAAGACTGGGAACTAGAGCCTTACTGCGGTGCTGCATATATTGGTGCAGCTGGAATAAAGAAAGCTTTACAAGAAGGGGCAGATATTGTGATATGTGGACGAGTCACCGATGCATCGCCTGTCATTGGTGCAAGTCAGATCTCAACATATCATTTTTACGATTTACTAACAAATACCAGGCCGCAGCGTGGTGGTACGACTGGGATCTTGAAACGTCTTACGATGAACTTGCTGGAGCACTAATAGCTGGACGTAAGTCTAGATTTTGTTTGAGTTGACTTTGGAAAATCTGCGACAGATGCTAATTTCATCTCCCAGATCTGATAGAGTGCGGTCCATACATAACAGGGGCCAATTTCTCGGGTTTCAAAGAATATCTCCCCCAATTAATCGACCTTGGATTTCCCATAGCGGAGATCCTTCACACAGGAGCATGCTATATATCGAAAGCTCCCACGAGTTCTGGCACTGTTAACAAGTTTAACGTCACTGCCCAACTAGTTTACGAACTTCAAGGAGTAACGTATCTTAATCCTGACGTTGTTGCTGATGTATCTCTCATTACCATAGAGGCAACACCTGAAAAAGACAAAATCTATGTTTCTGGTGCGAAAGGAACTCCACCACCTTCAACTACAAAAGTGATGGTTGCTGCCTCCGGTGGTTACCAAGCCGAGACGACATTCTATATCAATGGACTAGATGTCGAAGAGAAGGCTCAGATGATGAAACAGCAGTTGATGCATGTGTTCAAAGACAATAAGTTCAGCAAATTGAGTATTGAGCTGTATGGAGGTATTGTAGCAAACCCGACAAGCCAACAAGAAGGCACTGTGCATCTGAGAGTATTTGCTCAGGCAAGAAGAAAGGAGGACATTTCAGCAGAAAAGTTTCGTATCCCAATCTGTAAGTTTTGCAAGTCGAACTGATGTGAAAAAAGGGTTTCAAATTAGCTGATAAGCTATAAAGATGCACTGAGAATGCAGAGTTACCCTGGGTACCATATGAATCTCGACTTCCGAACCATGGACCCAAAACCATTCATGGAAATATTCCCAGCTACGATACCTCTCTCAGTCATAAACCACCGCGTGATACTCCATGAACCTGGTAACTCATCCCCGAAGGAATTTCCCATTTCACCACCTACAAAAACCCAGACATACTCTGTTCTTCGTCATTCATCAGAAACAGCAGCCCCGGTAGATCTATCCATAAAACCCTACGGTGCTACGAAGTACGTCCCATTGGGTAGTATAGTTCACGCTCGCAGTGGCGACAAAGCGAACAATTCGAACGTCGGCTTTTTTGTTCGCCACCAAGACGAGTATCCTTGGCTCCAATCCACCCTCAGTATTAGTAAGATCAAAGAGCTACTAGGTGATGACTGGCTTGCTCATGAGCAAAAGGAGAGTGGAAGGGAGAAAAGGATTGAGCGCTGTGAGTTCCCTAATATATGGGCGGTGCATTTCCGAATCATGGACTTCTTGGATGGCGGTATTGCGAGCAGTTCTCGGATTGATGGTCTAGGAAAGGGGATTGGGGAATATTTGAGGAGCAAATATGTTGATATCCCCGTCAAATTTCTTGATAGGGGAACGATATAGATAGAACTAGAAGAATCGTCCCACAGTGTGAAAAATATGTGGATTTTACCAAGGCTCTTCCAGCCTTATGTTTTTTGTATATAGCACTTAGATTCCGATTAGTAGAAAAATCAAGCAACTTGACTAGTATTAATTTGTATACATTCTACTGCGTTCATGGGATTTTGTTGTCCTAATATCATACCCGTAACAACAGTTTTGAAGAACTCCACAGAAAGTGGCAATGTGAAATATCCCCTTATGTCAATTCCACTGTCTTTGCACTTCTGAACTTTGCTCATCTTCTACGAAGGATAGAGCTAAGATTTCCACGATCATCATGCTTCGAGCTTATCACGAACCCATTGTATTATATGCAGTGGAATTACCACTCCGAGTCTGATTGATTTCTTCACTGTCAATATCTCTTCCATCCAAATGCCCGAGCCAGTCGTAGCTCAATTGCATCACCGGATCGTCAACATATTGCTGGTCGTAAAGGTGCTGTAAGTCGTCGAAAGAATTTCGGAATTCACAGTCTACTGCCAATGGGCTAGTTGATGCGAAGAACCCGGTGCCAGTATCCATTGCACCCAGTTCCATAGTTCCCTGTTGCCAACTGTTGTTTGTTACTGGATTGTACTGCGTTGAAGACATTGTACTCTGATAAGACGTTGAATGAGTTTGTGAGGGTGGCGGTGCAGTTGTTATGTTATAACTTGATGGCCCCTCTCCTATGTCAGAGTATGCCTGGTGTAGTTGATTTTGTTGAATATCCGGCCGTGGTGCTGGCGTACATTGTATCTTGATTGCATCTGCTAATACAGCGTCACTTAATCGATCAAAGACCTGTGTGCAAGAGCGAAGCGTGTTCCATCGTTCTGACACAGCAACCAGAACGTTCGAGCAAGCTCTCGTGTCATTTACTAATGCACTGACCGTTGGGTCTGCCAATAAAGTTGCTCCTCTGGGTGATTCGATGCCTTTTCTCCTTGCTCGGAAGTGGCGACTAACAGCATATATATATGAGAGGCCAGCCATAAAGACGCTATGCAAAGTGATCCAGCTATAGTTTAGCTTTTGAGATCGATGTAAGTAACTGTAAAGGAGAACTGCTTGTTGGGAAGCACGAAAAATCCGTTGTAGAGATATTGAATCATATGAAATATCGCACAACATTGGTGACGGACGAAATAGAAGTAGTTGGGCATTATTGTAAAGTATTTCATACCATTCCTTTGACCGAAAACTAGATCGATGTTCTGGTAGTGATGATGTGAGGTCCACATCAGGTAGTCCAAGCTCATTGGTCTTTGTTTTCCAATATTCAAGGTCTGTGACCAGGGATTCTCTCAGGGCTCTAATCTCTTTCTCACTTTCCTTTGTAGACCTAGTACAATGCAGACTGGACATTATACGACCGCATAAGAGTCTATAATGAATTATATGAACGAAGATTGCCGTTCTATTTACCGATTCTGATCGTAAATCTTGCGGCAACCCGGAGTAGAAAACCTCGTCATGTTCTTTAGATGGTAGAGCAACATCAAAGTCTTCTAATCTTATTCCTAAAGGTCGGCCCAGGGTAATACTGACCACTCTATCCATTGCAAGAACGCACCAAAAACATTTCCTTCTCGTCTCTTGATTTTGAAATTTGACTAGACTGGCTGCATCTTCGCTTCCTATTTTTAATTCGCTGTACGTTGATTCCCTGTGAAGGCCGAGCTCGTAAGCCATCCGCACACTTATTCCAACAAGATGCCACATGCTAGCTGAATTATCCTGTATCGAACTTCCAGTTCGGAATTGACACAAAAGCAAAATAGCTTGAAGAGCATTGATCCCACCAGGTTTAAGTACATCAGTGAGTCGGTACATAGCTCTTAAGTGATGGCTTTCGGCAGCAGGAAGAATTTGCCAATCAAACTTATAAACGTTCGCCGTTGCAATGGCAAGAACCATATCAAAAACAAACCCCTCAAAATGGTTTTGTAAGTAAAAGCTATGCTGTGCATAGATAGAATCTACCGTACTAAGTAGCATTGTCGGGAGAACGAATGGATAGCAAAGGTGATCATGAGCAAGGTAACTGGCAATCAGTTTTCTAGCAAGAGCCTCTGGTGGTAAAGCCTCTGCAACACTGGCAAAGGCTCCTCGGCCGTTCTCGACACTATCGGTGGCTTGCACTCTTCCACACACTGTTAAAGCCGCTAAAGTTTTTGGGGCTAGATTTACGCTGCTCCTCACTAGGTCTGCAAACAATATGCCTGAAGTCGATCCCAAGTATTGTCGTTCCCCAGCAGCAGTCAACGACAAATACGAGACCTCACTCATCACATCGCTTGATACACTGTGCAATAGTGAAGGCTGAACTTCTGCTGAAGGATTGGCTGAGCGAACATTTTTGGGCGGATTTGAACTTGAATTTTCCTTCTCTTTCGCCAATTCACTTGACAAAAATTTATTCTTGGCTTCCAATTGCCTCATACGACGCTCCAGTTTCTCAACGTGTCCTATTCGATAGGTCGGTTCTTTTGACCTGTCGGTATATTGACAAATAACTTTTGCCTTCTCACATGTTGCACATGATCTTGCTTTATCACAACGCTGTTTCCTGCTATGGCAACGATCACCTATGAAGTGTAAGTGTTCCGTAATTAATCACATTCTGTCAATTTCAGCTCTGACAACCAGTGCATGTGTAGGTGTTATCATCACGTGACCATCCAATGCTCGTAAAGACAAGCACTTCACTTCCTAGTGGCTAATCACTTCTACCAGGACGTAGGATCGAGCGCATGATGCATCAATACAAGTGGTTCTAGGAAAGGTATAAAGACGAGGCAAGGGCAACTCACAGGCTTGGGTCTTCGTAGATGGGGGTGGTGATAACTCCTCGGCTCCTATGACCGACGGCGAACAAATGAAAGGCAAGGAAGAAGACATATCGCTCAACTCCTGATTTGGTAGGGAATATTTCCCGATAAAACTGATCAATGGACCATCGGTCAAGATGCACCGCTCGGAATATGTTTGTAGGAGGGTTTCTTGGACTTTGAGATATTGTCGGCCATATAAGACCGGTGGTGGGGCACGGCCGGCACGTCCGACATCCCCAGTATTCCTCTCGATTAGTGATGATGATTATGGATGATGCTCTCCATCAAGTCTAGTCTAGCTAGTTTGCTAGTGTTCTCCGCAATGTCCCCCTTCTCCCCGGAATTTCGACTATCAAACTTCCTAGCCTCTAATGTTGATATCTACAGGCCCTCCCCCAGGTTTTACATCTTACCTCTCTTTCGTTTCATTTTCCAAAACGACTGATCTCTTCAACAATTTTTTTTTTGATAAGGTTAGATATGGTAGCACCAGAAAAACCGAGTCGAGCTAGTTACCTCGAAAATGGAGACCAAAATCACCACCAGGGCAAGACTGAGGATCAAATATCCTTAGAATTGGAAATGTATCAGGCAGGATCAGCTCTCGACCAAAAATTAATCACTAAGCAAGATAAAAGAATCATTCCGCTCAGCGCTGGAATATATCTTCTATGTTATCTCGATAGATCTAATATTGGTATGCTGACTTGAGTAAATATTGGTGTCTCCTACTTACATATAGTAGGCAACGCGAAGGTTCTCAATGCCTCCACGAAAAATGACCTCTTGTCTGAGACTCATATGACCGCCTACCAATTCACGTTTGTCTTGTCCATACTGGTAATTCAGTTTCAATACTAACGTATATAGAATCGCACTTATGGTTTTCCTTATCGCTTACGCTATTTTTGAAGTCCCATCAAACTACTTTTTAAAAAAGCTCAGTCCTTCGAAGTGGATTGCATTTCTGATGTTTTCTTGGGGAGCCATTACTATTGGACTCGGAGGTGCTCAAAACTATGCTTCGGTCACAGCGATTCGATTTCTTCTCGGTATATTCGAAGCTGGACTTTTTCCTGGGTTGGTTTACTATCTGACGGTACCTTTTTGTGTTCTCCACATCACAACTATTTCTAACATTACTTTACAGTTTTGGTACCGCACTGAAGAACGAAGTATACGCATAGCGTTCATTCTTGCTTCCGCAACTCTAGCCGGCGCGTTTGGTGGCGCTATAGCCTTTGGGATCGGACACATGAATCAAGCAGGAGGCCTTTCAGCCTGGCGATGGTTGTTCATCATCGAAGGCATTCCTTCGTGTCTCTCTTCCATATTCGTATTTTTCTTCCTGCCAGATTATCCCGAAACTGCCAATTGGCTTACGGCAGATGAGAAAGTACTGGCAGTCAAAAGACTCAGATTTGAAGGCTCACATGGCCATGGGGCAAGTCTCACTTGGTCTCACGCTAAAGAGACATTAACCGATTGGAGGCTGTATGCTCACTATATTATCTATTTTGGTATATCAACACCATTCTCCAGTTTGAGTCTATTCACCCCATCGATTACGGCCGGTCTCGGATTCACAAACCTGAATGCTCAGCTTATGACTGTACCGCCATATGCTGTTGCTTATGTAGTCACTATTCTGGTCTCTTATTCGGCTGACCACTTCAATGCTCGGGCATTACACTCTGCTATCTTCGCTACAATTGGTGCAGCAGGTTTTATCGGCTCAGCCACGCTCCCAGTACACGCATATACACAAAGATATGGGTGTTTGATAGTAGCTGCCAGTGGCGCCTTCTCGTGCATTCCTCCTTTACTTGGTTGGTTGTCATCCAATTTGCATAGTACAGCAGCGGCTGGCCTTGCTATTGCATTGAACATATCATTTGGTGCACCTGGCCAAATTGCGGGTGTTTGGATCTATACGGCTGGTGAGGCTAAGAAAGGGTACCCCACTGGTCACTGGTACGTATTTAGATATAAGCTTCCTATTTTGAAATGAATACTAAATGTGATTTTAGGACAAATGCAGGACTTTTGCTTTTTGTAGCTGTGGGAGCCCTTGCTCTTATGATGTATTATCGCTTCCTAAATGCGAGATTGATTAAGTCAAACAATGGTCGGAGGCTATATGTACTATAGTGGGGCTAGATTTATTTGAAGAGGCACTGCTTAGAATTCATGTTAAAATTCAAACTGATTCGCTTTTAGCTCCTGAATATGACTAGATAAATTCGTACACGAAAAGCTTTGAGTCTCTCACCCACAATCTATGTCCAAAGCTACCTTCGTGCTGAGACCTTTCTTTGAAGAAACAAATTTATCGCATTCAAATAATATAGTTCTCTTTGCCAAACCAAATCTGTATCGTGAGGGTTGTGTGAATAAGTTTCAACTAATATATATGAGCTAGGTGAAGGAAAAAAGGAACGAACGAACGACGACAGATGCAAGGGCAAATAAGAAGAAGAAGAAGAAGAAGAATATATTGAAGTGAAAGAGAGGGGCTGCCATCATGGGTTCTGGCAAGCCGTGCTCGGGGATGACGAAGGGGATAGTACTAGGATTGAGATTAGGATTAGGCTTCATGGTTAGAAAGCCGGGTAGGGGACTGGTGTAGGTGATAAGAGAGTGTGGTCGAGCAATTCCCGCGCAATCTTTGACACGGCATTCGCAGGGACGGTTGATGTTTAACACGATATTATCATCGGTGATCAGCTTACACGCCGAGAGAACTGCTGCTGGGGTGGCTTCTGGAAAATTGACAGTGTCGTCTAGCTTGTCAATTGTTTCCCTCTTCTCGGGTCCAATATCAACCTATCTTCATCATCCTCAACAACCTCCTCCTTATCCTCAATAATACTGCACTTTACAGCAGAAGTAGGCTCGGGAACTCAAGGAAGTAATACAGAAGTTGATGGTGTACTCCTCGTCGGCGTAAATTTTGGAGTTACCTTTAGAACGGGGGGATTCCGAGGTCGACAATACCTAAATCCGAATTAAAGCTACAGAACAGAACCTTTTGCGGTTCTTTCTGCTCTGGGGTCGTAGTAGATTTGGTAGGGCTTGATTTCGGGGGTCGGGGGAGACTGCCAGGACCACCTTTTCTTGACACATATATATATGTTATGCCCAAGAATAACAACTTTTTACTTTGACGAGATACATCGCTAATGACAAGCTCTTAGGCTGGGATGCTTACGGTTGCGAAGCTTTATTATTTAATTTGGAATATTCTAGTGGTGGAGCTTGGAGTTACAAATAAGCAAGCTTTGAGAGTATTGACATCAATATAGGCTAGGTATGCTACCGGACTGCTCTTCCTTTGCCCGCTGGGGAATATCTTTTGGAAGAGAGATTTTGTGCTCGCCTTAGTTTTCTTTACTAGCATAGTAGTGGGATTTTCCTTATTCAGACTTTCTTTCTCATCCCTTCCTTCCCCGGAATGATCATTTCTAAATAGAATTAAAGTGGGGTTCGCCTTTACGTCACAAAGCCCTTCTTTGTCTTACTCGCCCTCTTATTTATTATCGCCACAACAATCGTAATCCTATAACTTATGCTTGTCGGGGATCTTACACCTCCTCACCTCCGCGCCAAGACGTGATGAACTTGTACATACATGATTGAGGATATTACAGAAATCCCCTTCTCTCTCTCTGGCCAGCACCATTATCCACTCGCACCCGCAGTACATGTAACACCGATATCACCTTGTGTGTTCGCACACAGAGCCACCGCAGTCCCAGTTGGCGGAGCAATATTGAAGTTCTTGAAATGGAGACCACAAGTACCCGCTAGCGGGCAGTTGAGGTTTGCAACCGCAGGCGCTTTTTTGGCGTTCGTTGTGCCCTTGAAGTTCTTGAAGGAGATGCTGGTCAGGCTTGCAGCACAGGGGTTTGCCGCGCATTCTGCGACCGTGGTACCATAGCAGCTTTGGACTTGTGCACCGTACTCGCAGTTGTCTACGGTCACGCCGTCCCAGGTGACGTTTGACACCGCTGATGTCCCGTAGGCGGGTCCGCTGGGGTAGAGTTTGATGCCCACCGCTTTTGTGCAGTTGATCATTGTTGCTCCTGTTACGTACACGTTTTGTACGCTGTCGGCGTTGGCCTTGCCTAAAGATCCTACGGATAGACCATGGTTTGTTCCGGCGCAGGTGACTGTTGAGAATCGAATTAGCATCTTTTATAGTTGAAAAAGTGCGGCTCTACTGGGCATGATAGTTATGAACGGGTTGGAGATGAACTTACTTTTGTTCACGTTGACATAGTTACAGCCGGACTTAAATGCTATACAATCATCCTGATTACTGACGTAGATGTTTTTAATAGTAGTGTAAGTACTTTCTCCAATATCAAATCCGTCGGTATTTTTGGGTGCATTTGCGGATTTTGAAATGGCGGTCATTGTCAGGTCTGAGTAGTTGACATCTGCAGCACCTCCCTTTTGGGCTATGAACACGTTCGGTGGGTTTTTGACTTAGGAAAACCAAGCGTCAGCGATGAATAATAGGATAACTCAAGGTACCGGGAGGTAAGATTCGTGATTGGGAATTAGGCTTACTGGTGAGCCCTTTGACATTTATTTTTGAGCCTCCAGAAACCAGGAGTAAGGTTGGACGTTTTAGTGTAGTATCCACAGCAAATATATCATATGCATTTTGGCCATTGCCGTCAATGACACCAGTACCAGTAAGCGAACGAATGGATACTCCGGATATTTTGTTCACATAAAGCATCGCTGGTTGCGTTGCCCAATAATCAGTATCTCCTGATGCCTTAAGGGTGCCTTCGATTTGGAAGTCACATTTGACGCATCCGGTAAAGTCAAGCATAGTCCTGAGGCTGTATATTTTGCCTGAGGGTATGATAATAGTGCCACCATTCCCACAGCTGGTAATAGCTGCTTTAATCCCTACCGTATCATCTTTCTGTGTGTCCCCAAGACTCGCAGGAGTACAAACAGCTCGTTTGCCAACATTTCTTTTTTCGAAGCTTGTGGTATCAACCGATGCTGCAAAAATGACCGTGGAGCATATTGAAACAGCCGTCAAAAGAAATATGGAACGCAACATGGCGAATAGTGATGACAACGAATCACGATGAATAGTGGTTCCGAGTCGACTGAACCGTGTGGAGGAGCTTATACAAAAAGACTACCTGCTGAGTGCGATACATATATGAAAAGTTATATGAATCAACTACTTTGGTTTTGTAGAGCTAGTCTTGAAATAATACAGTATTATAGCCTTGCAACCATGGGATCGCTTAGGAGAAATATTGTCTGCGGACCCACATACGTTAATTAGTTCACCCGAGACAGCGAAGAAACAAGGACCTCTTTGGTGGAAAGTCGCCAGGGAGGAGGATCCATAAAGATGACATGGAAAATTAACATTTAGGAGAATTTCAGGGTAGCCAAAATCCGAATTCTTCCTTGAGGGAGAACATTTCTCAATTGCATGGTTCCCCTCGATTTGCAGGCTAAACGTGGTCAAATATTACCCTACGCAAGGGTTACATACTGTAACCTCAAGCTTTGATTCATTGAAACAAAAAGACCTCGGCGAAACAGATGAAATTAGTTGGGGCGGAATTCGATTTAGAAGGTTAAGCTGCAACTTTATTTGGTTCTGCTAAATCGTGGCGCACTATCTTATATTTTATGTATGAGTGTGGCGCAGACTCAAGAGTAATATTGGAACTTGCAGGATCAATTGCCTTGACGGGATTCATATCTGCTCAAAACTGCCCTTAGAATGACCTCATTTTACAAAGAACGGAAAGCGGTGTGTCCCAGTAACTTTCTCCACAGCCACAATGGTATGGCAGCAAAAGGAGAAATTACTGGAGGGATATTGATAATCTCGATGGCAGCCCTGTGTAGGCCCTTCACTTTGCATTGACGATTTGGACCATATATAAAGAGTAGTGGGTATAGATTTCTCAACAAGATTACTTGCCTTTATTTTTTTTGCTACGCCATTTTCTTCGTCATGTGTGCTACTTCTTGTCTTCTGCTGTCGCTGCTATTTTTAAGTACCTTTACCAATGCTGCTGTTTCGAAACCACTCATAAAAAGAACTACTCGCACCAGTGCCCCAAGTGGGTGTCTTACAGTTCGAGGTGCAGGGGCTGGATCTGGAGAATACTCAACTCTAACAAAGGCACTCGCCAAGCTTGGAAGTTCTAGTATAGCTGCTTGTATCTTTGTATACAGTGGCACATACAGTGAAGATAAAATTCGAATCGCCTATCCAGGAGCTTTGACACTCTATGGGTATACAACAAAGTCTGTTTTGTTATACCTCCGATCATAAATCTCCACTGACAACTTAGTACTGGATCTCAACAGTCAAACACTGTAGACTTCCAACGCAATATCAACTCAAGTGCTGCAGGGTCTCTGGATGCGTCATCGGTTGTTGAGATTGTCAGCTCCAACTTCAAAGCTTATAACATCAACTTTCGTAATACCTATGGAGCCGGCGCTCAGGCTGTGGCCGTGACCGCAAATGGTGATAAGCAAGGTTACTACGCCTGTGGCTTTTATGGATACCAAGACACTCTGTACGCAAAGTCAGGTAAACAGTACTACTCCAACAGTTATATTGAAGGTGCAACAGATTACATCTTTGGCAATGCTGCAGCTTGGTTTGGAGAGTGTACGATTGCGAACAAAGGAGGTGGACCCATCACCGCGACTTCTCGAACTACCAATAGTGAAGCCACTTGGTATGTATTTGACCACAGCACGGTAAGTCTCACCACAACCTTCAATTTTGATCAATTCTTGACGATGTACAGGTCACTGCAGTATCTGGCACTAATTTGGCTGGAAAAGGCTATCTCGGTCGCCCTTGGAGGCAGTACTCTCGTGTGATGTTTCAGAATTCTGTGCTCACTAATGTGGTCAATGCGAACGGATGGACAACGCTTGCTGATGGAGCCACCCCGTAAGACATTTTATGAGATCGGTAAATGCAGCTAACCAAGATACAGCATATTCCAGGAATGGAATAACTCAGGAGCAGGTAGTGACGTGTCACAACGTCTCTATTTGACGGCCTCAACCGCAGCCATTGGCAAGGAGCAGGTACTGGGGACCGACTGGAAGGCGTGGGTTGACACAAGCTATTAAGTCTACGCTATTGTCTTTTATAATATATAAAGTTCAATCTTGGATATTTCCTTTCATATCTATGATGTGTTAATGCTTATTATTCTAGATATGAATTTATGGTATTGGCAAATCATGCTTCCTTAAAATCTCACATCGCATTGTACCGGGGCTAACGGATTCTTATGTGGCTTTGTGTAAACTGGTTTGCAATTTATCCCAGACCTATCCTCCACAGGTATAATTCTAAGCGCTGCCTCTATCTGCTCATGTGGATTTGGTTTTTCCAATTTCCTTTTGCCTGTCCTGTGTTCATAGCTTGTTGAGAACTAGGAGAGATGAAAAGAAAAGGTGAAAGAAAAGCGAAACAGTTGTTTATAAAGGACAAAGTCGTCTGCAAGCCACAGAGGACATTTTCAATAATCTAGAGGAAAACCCAAGAAAAGAATCCTATGTATAAAAACAGGCAGACTGGGGTATTTCTAAGACTAAGTATATTGTGGGAACAGCTTTGGGACCTTTGGCTAGGGAAGGAGGCCCTTTAGGGCTCCTCAATAAAGGTTGCCGGCTTTTGTAAGATGGGAAAGCATACATAAGCCCAAGCTGAGCAAGCCTGAACAAAGGCGGTGGGTCACGTGGGCTAGACAGTGGAGGTGTCAAGATTCCGGTAATATAACACTAGCTAGAATTTTATAACGCCTATTTTCTTTAAAATATCTTCCCTAATACACTATTAGATAAATAGCAATAAGTAGAAGTATTCTTATCAAACCAGTCCTTGTTAAATAACAGACAATTTCCTTTTGGTAAAGGTGTAAGTTTAGTTTGTATCTAAGTTTCCCAATAGGTCTCTTGTAATTTGGTTTAATCTTCTGGGAGCCATGGCAAGGAGTTTAAATGGGGTTGGGATGCGTTTGAGACTCATGAAACATATTTTCCAGCCATTATTTGATGGTTTCTTTGAATTATTCGCTTGATTCACGTCAGTGATGAAAACTTCTTATACATTTAACTAACGACATTTGTTGCATGAGAACGCATTCTTAAGCATTCATTTATTTTCGTTCTGAGAATACTTGTCTGAGCCTCAGTCGGCAAATTGGAGACTAATGAGGTACGCGGAGGGCTTCGCCTTCGCTTAAGCCGTCGTCATAGATTGTCCTTCACCTTTAATATCGGACTTCACGTATGTGCAGTCTGAATGGTAATAAGTGTGTGGATTTTCTGGAATCTCTAGAGCCCGTTTTAATAGCTATATCTGTCTTAGGGAAGGGACGACTGGGTCCTATCATTTAAGTCATGCGGTTACACCAATTATGTATTTATGCGATCTAAATTGATGTAGGGCTCTCAGGCTGCGCCCGACACAGGGCCCTGGACGCAGGATCATAGGCAACAATGCGAGGCTCTCAGTCGGTACTTAATACGTCAAAGTTATTATGACATATTATTATTCCAGCAAGGCTGTAGAACTATAAAGCCCCACCTCTACCTAGAATTTTATCATTATTTTCTAGACGTGTTTCGACCTTAAAAACTAGCCTGCTGAACTCAAATATCAAATATCCGTTTCTGGAATATTAAATTATGTCTCAAACATCAATAACAGTTTTATACGGGAACGCTTCTACAGGAGATTTTCTCAGCCAGCAATGGAGGAACCCTACAAATGTGGTATCTATATTATCGCTAATTGGAGGGGACGTTATCCAAAAAGCTCTTGCACAACTATCTGGCTGTGTTCTAGCACCAATTGGTTTTAGCTTCGGCTGGGTTGCTTATGCTTTCAACACTCTTGTGTCTGTTGTAGGGGATGGCCGTTTAATGCCTCCTCCTGACTATCCTGCGAAAGTTATTAATATTGATACTGGCTATATAAGAGAGAACCGATCATGGATCATTGGGAGGATGCTACGAGACTTTTCAACTCCGTTGGAAAATCACGTTGGATTAAAAATTACCGTATTCCGAGCTGTAGCGAAGGAAAAAAGGATGTGTAGTGGACAGGATTGGATATGGTGGACTGGTCTTTTAACAATTGCAATCCAGGTTTGCATCTCGAGCATCCCGTTCATCCTGTACCGTGACTGGGGAGTATTTCTTTCCACGTTGGCTGGAATAGTTTTAGCGCTTCTCACAAGTGGCTTGCCACAATGGCGATATGAGAAATGGGCATGCCGATCGAGATCAAAAAAGACAATTTGCATAACAGGTGGCAACGGCACAAGATACGCCATGATTATCAGATGCAGTGGAGAAGGAATAGACCTTGAAGATCTAGCTGCCTCTGAAAGTCCAAGGTTGAGGAGCAGAGGCGCAGGTATTCACGGGCGATGGCATAAGAAGATGAGGAATCAAATGGGTATGTTTGAAAAAGATGAGTACGGGCAGTACAGGACCGAAGTACGCATGGCATTTGGATATCCCGCTGCTTATTTGGTTACCCAATTCGCTTGTATAATTTTAGCGGGCTTGTGGGTAGTTTTTCTTGTTATGGTTTTTGCTTTTATTGAGAATCAGTGGTATATTATGGCAATTGGAGGAATCGGAACGGTGCAAAACATTATAGCGGCCGGTACAAAGAGGCCCAATGCAACACATGGGATCTCTCTAATAGAGGAGAGAACCTTTCAGCCTGGGAAGGTCATGAGAGCTCTGATGGACCTGGATTCCGCCTACCCAAAAGCAGGAAGGCCTCTGCTGAGAGAGTACTTCTCTAGTGACGGACTTAGGCCTGATGAAAAACTTTGGTGGGACGCAAGAGTGCAAGAAAAGACCCAAGGTTCTAAAGATGGTCCTATACAAAAAAATGCTTCAGAGCGAAGCCTGCATGGGCCAAAGAGCTGCTATATTCAAATCAGTGCTGGCGAATTGGATTCAAGCTCACAGGTCGGAAAACAGTCGAGGGATTAGGAATATATCTGCCGAACGGCATGCACGCAAATGAAAACAACTCAGATTCTTAGATCTATACCAAAACCAACTATTCCGCTAGAGAAAACTTACCATACGAAAGCGAAGAAGCTCACTTCTCTACTGCTTGATTACTTCGAGCTGCTTTGGCGTTCAGGGATACTCGGTAGCCTCTCATCTAATACACAAAACTCTCCGTTGCCATTTTGCATTGCAGACCTCCACAACTGGATGATGTTCCCTGAGTGCTGGAGGCAGCATCTCCCTGTCATACTTCAAAAGCGTGACGCGGCCGACATAATCACAGATCACAGGATCTATCTCCAGTGAATAATCTGAATGATGTAAAATCGCGACACCCTCAACTACATTGTTGACCGCAGGTGTTAAAACCCGCTTTTCCTGTATGTCACGGACTACCACTACGTTGAACGTTTCTCCTGGTGTATTTCTGTACCATGCGTCCCAGGAGATACTGTATATATCATTTCCTTCCTTCACATACCAAACCTTGCCTTCTTCACCCCTGTGAACGGTGTCAAGCGTGAGGGTGAGATACATGCCTTTTAAACCACTTGAAGTACACTTTGCTGATTGTCCTTCCAAGGTGGTATCTATCGTTATACCAGACCGCACCATCAGCGATCGCGGGGCCCATCTAAACGGCATCTCATTTATCCTAGGGCAGTCGTAGAACAAAATGTCATGTGGCATATCACCGACCATAAGATAAAACTTCTTCATGCGCTCGCTTGGGGTTGTCGCTGCTAGTATCGTAGAGTCAACACCAAAAAGCGCTGCAATGGCAAGCGCTTCATCACCTGTCTTGCTGGTAGAACGCCAGTTTAGCGCTGCTGAGACCTCTCCAATATTTGTTTGTCTTGGTATCATTAGGTCTTTAGCCGGGCGAATATTGTTCAGATGCTGTACCAAACCTGTTTGGACCACCTGAACTGGTTTGAGCAACATAGAATTGGGGAATTCTTGGTCCAGGATGAATATTGAATTGGATAGCTGGAAAATGACGATTTTAGCTAGATAGCTTTCTTGGTAGGTCCATAAGCGTTGCATCCAGGCCGATGATGTGATTGTCCATAGTAACTCTTCTGCTCTAATATTATCTGGACATTGTTGGATAGATTGATCGAGAACCAGGACCTTCTTGGCGTTCTTGTATATAGCCCTGAGCATCCCAATCGACTTCTTCCTTCTAATTTCATCACTGGGAATACATAGTGAGTCGATCCAGAAAGGTAGTGCAATCTCTTTCGATATATTTCGTACAAGCCGCCCCAACCTCTTTGCTTGACACTCAAATATGCCTATCTCAGTCGTACTTCCAAGACCATCTACCCACACATGAGATATAGCAACAAATTCAGATTTTTGCGTTGATCTGCTCAAAACTTCCAATCGCAGACATTGATCTTGTGTCACCTGGATAACGGGAATCTCTCCATTATCAATGACAGCTAGGACATCCCCGAGGTTTGGTTTCACCTCTGCACACTTGCACCCATCGATACAATGCCGCATAACATAGGTTTTGGTGTCTATATTGTTCCTTATACATCTTTCACGAGTGCAGGCATCATGGCAATTAGTGGTACTTTGTTTCTCGCTCCCATCAAGCCAATCTAGAACTGAATCGTGCATATTGCTCCCACAGGATTGAACCAGGAAAGGACACCACCCTCTTTCCGTGAGTCTTCTATTTCTAGCTTCGACCGCGTCGCGAAGACCATTGAAGACCATAATTCGGTCTCCCGAATCGGAATGAATCTGATCTCTTGTTGTGCTGACAACATCAATCAAACGATTGATGGCGGGCGCAATATGAATTATAAGCTCACAATAGCCAGGGAACTCCCGCCTTGTGAATTCTCCAGGTGGAGTCCTACTATCTGTCCATAGTAGGAGTTGCTGAACAGCTGCCAAGATCGCCATAATTGTTTCATTGGCATGCTCAAGAACATCCTCTTGTGCAGGTTGATCTTTCTGCCAGGTTGTCACTTTCCAAGCATACATGGCAAATGCGAGATTATGTGAATACAAGAGAGGGATGCCACTGTCATTGTAGCGGACTAGGTAGGAGGTGCAGACTTTCATCCCTAGAATGCTTTCAAGAAATCCGAAGTACAGCCAACTTTGAATCATAGCAGCTACACGCCTTCCCACGACAGAGTCCGCAAGGTCCGGAGAGTAGAGGGAAGGGTGCGCATTGCGCAAGTCACCATTCTCCCAGGCGCGCTCTATATTCCATCCTCGAAGGCGGGGATAATCGTTGATATCCTTCTGAATGGTGGACTGGTCATCGTGATCAAATTGAAGCCATTCTGTCGTTGGCTGTATAAACGGCGCTTCTTGGAGGCTAGGTCCAGTAGTCAACCAGTCCCATACAAGTTTTTCAGAGTTGCAGGCGTCCACGATGTGTTTGGCTGTCGTATCATCGTCGGATGTATAGAACAAGTGTTCCATTCCGCCTCGTAAGACCTGTTCAGGCCCTGGTCAGTGTGCACTGCCTTGCTTGATGTACGTAATTCTGAGACCACCGCAGCCAACTTCGTTTCTTCATAAAATGCCTTCCAGTCAGCGGGTAGAATCGGTCGCTGGCTGATTTGAGAAGACTTCCACAGATTGTCGAAAGCGCCAATAAAAACACAATCACTCTACCAGTGCGTTACGGCGGCGCCAATGCGCCGCAACCACCTTTATATGTGACTTTATGACTTAATGTTGATGACAAGGTGTCTTTGACGGAAACCTCCGTCATGTCCGCCACCTGATCTACCTTTGAATAAGTATATATCACATAATTCAACTCCCTTGCACATAGTCTCGTTGGATGCCCACAGAGGCTCGGTGACGTTATATTCTTTAAATATAATTACTTATATTTAGTAGCATAGCTAGCTCTAGTTCCATCCCGTCATACTTATACATATTACCGTTGATCTTGTTATTGTGATAGAATTATATATCCTTATAACAAAGTACGTTTTTGCGATTCGAAGTTCGTTTTGGAAAACCTCCTGCCACTGTTCTTGTGGCTTATCCTCACATAATACGGTAATAGCCAGGAGCAGCGCCAAGTTGAACTCGGAACACCAATCAATCACAGTTCCAACCACGGCTCAAGTGTCCGACGTGGGGCTGAGCCCTCCGCCAGTGAACAGAAAATAGAAACCTAATCTAATTCCAATTCCATCGTCCTTTTCCTCAAGAGAATCCCGAATTCGTTGTTTTGTACTTGATTGCTGTGTTAACAGTTCGGGCGCTTGGTCGCTACATCTACATGGCCCCTTTATTTACTACTACTAAAACACTTTCGCAGGCGTTGTACCGTCGATCACGGTATGACACGACCATGGCAGAAGATTTGCGATCGCAGTGGAGAAATCCGAGTGACATTCTCTCCTTGTTATTGATCATTGGCGGCGACGTCGTCCAAAAAGCTCTCGCACAACAGACTGGGGACCGCTGGCCAAGTCCGGTGGCATTCTCTTTTGGCTGGGTTGCGTACTCTTTCGCCGGCCTGCTCTCAGCAGTAAGCGACAATCTACTGCTTCCGGACCCAGATTACCCTGTGACCGTTCTCACGATCCCAACGGGTCACGAACGGTCAAATCGGTCCTGGATACTAGGCCGACTCCTGCGTGACTATGAGAAGCTCTGGATGCCAAAAGAAGTCCGTGATTCGCTGGAAGTAATGTTAAGTAAAACAGGCCAAGAGAATGGAGAAGGAAGACGCAGGAAAGCCGGGCTCTGCATATCGGTCTTTGAAGCATCTCAAGATGCAGAAGCAGGAGTGCCTTTTCGAGACATATACTGGAAATCCGGTTACTTTGTCGTTCTTTTTCAACTTTCCATCGCTGCAATCCCATGGGGAATTTGGGGGGCCTGGGATGTGTTCGCCATCACAGTTGGCGGTACCTTGCTGGCATATATCACGGAAATACTACCCCAGTGGCGCCGTGAGAGGTGGCAATGCAGAAAGAATTCTAAGAAGACCGTAGTGTTATGTCGCGGAAATGGTGCACAGCATGCATTGGTGATCCTAGGGTCTGGAAGAGGACTAGATCTCGAAGACTTAGCAGCGTCGGGAGATGGGATTGGAGCTACGTGGGTAACAAGATGGAGCTATGCAATTCTCCTGATGCTGTGGGTGGTTTTGCTTATAACAGTTTCTGGAATAAAAGAGCATACTTGGTTCCTTGTTGCCATTGGGGCTTTTGGAATGTTACACACAGTAGTTATTGCTGGCTCTGCTCGTCGTCCAGAAGCTTTTGGTATACCTCTCAAGTTCAAGAATGTTTTTGTGCAACCAAAAGTTTCTGAAAGTCTAAGACTTGTGGAATTGGAGTATCCAACTGTTGGAAATCTGATGATGAAAATGTTCCTTCCGGGTGGTGCCAGGCTCAAAAATGAAGGAGACAGGTTGCAAGATGAAGACTTGAATCTGGCTGGTTCAGAGCTTTCGACCCCGATGTGAAAAACACCATTTATATATGTATATATTTGTGCATATTCTGCTGCAATTTTAAACCTTCAGCTTAGAAAGCGATATCAATGTAAAAACATCATTGTATTCTTCTAAAAGATACCAGGAAAATATATAACTCGTAGTCGGCTCTTTTAAAGCGGCATAACCTAGAGGTACAAAGTCACCCAACACACCACTTTCTGGTATTACTAGTTTGCGCCATTAAAGAAGTAATCGCTGCCACTGGGTCTCCCAAAACAATGCTCAGTGCTTCTTCTTTTGGACCCAGAATCCTCACCTCAACAAGGCACTTATATGCGCAGGTAATGATTTCTTCGCTCATCGCAAAATTCTCGCATTGAATATCGACAAGAATGGCGGGGATAGGAATACCAATATCTTTCCTATTTTCTCGATTCTGCAAAATGATACCAAATAAGGGCATATCATCTCCCCGATGGTCACAGTTGGCCAAAGTAGCATTAAGATGAGAGTTCTTATTATATGGCGTTGTCTCCTTCGTGAGCGCACCCTCAAGTCCAGTGACCCAAAACAACCAGCTACCCTTACAATCAAAATCTTGCACCTCTAGGACAAACTCCTTCTTATTCGACAAAGAATCTACTGGCTGTACAAAAATAAAACCAGGATATTCAACAAACAAGCCTCCGTCATCTCTCCTTCCAGGGCTAGCGTCGAATGTTGCCACTTTCACGTGCCTCGTACCATTGTTTCCGAACGTTTGAAGTGCCCACCTCCACCCAGGCTTGGTCATCTTCTGTCCCGGAAAGAACAAAAGGCCCTGGGGCAGCATGGATTGCTGCGATAGCAAAGTTCGCATCCGGTCCTTAACAGGAATGTTGGAGAGGCAAGCAACATCCCATTCCAGCAACGAAGCCAGACACCATAAATCGTCTTCAGGTTTACTTGTTAATCGATATGTGCTAGCAGTAAATGCCAGCAAGATAGCAAAGCATCTATGGGAGTTAGCAGCTGCAATCGGATCGTCTGGGATGATTTGGTGAAAAGTTCCAAAGAATTTCCGCTGGCGTTTCTCTGTAAGATGTTTTCGTAAAGATCGCATTTCCCAATAGAAGCTACGAATATCTGATGATGGGGAGCCTGAAAGGCCCCCAGACTTCTTCGAAATAGCTTCTATGTCACCTTGAAGGTTGAAGTATCCATCAGAAAGTTTAATATGGAGCTGGCGAGCCATGACAGCCTCCTGAAGAGTCCAAAGGCGTCTCATCCAGCCAGAAAGTGCTAACCTGAGGAAGATTTCATTATTTGAGGACATCATAGAAAGCTGCTGAAGCTCTGCATCCAACACAAGAACTCGTTGAGCTTTGTTGTATATTTGACCCATCATAGTTATTGCACGTTTTCGCTGAGCTTCGTATTTCCCTACGGGAATGCATAGGGTGTCCAGCCAGAAGTAAGGTGATCTGCCCATGAATTGTTTCCAGGAGTGGTGCAGGTGAAATGTATTCAGTGATGACATCCAAGTCCCCGTGAGACTGTCGAGCTCGTTCAAGGTAGATTTTAATTTAGAAAGCTGGCACTTGGGCAATGAGTTGCTTGAAACATTACCCATGCCATCGGACCACACATGAGATAGAGCTATGTACTGCATTCCAGGTCGAAATCTAGTAGTCTTGAGTTCAATTGTTTCAGTATCTTTTGGCACAAAAGTTTCGATGAGAGGAATACCGCCGCCATTAATTATTTCTACAATCTTCTCAACAGACGATGTTATATGGCGGCAATCGCAAGTTGTTTCCACATGTCTTGTTTGATAGTCCCCTTCGTCAACTTGATTTGCAAAGCATGTGTGCTCGGAGCATTTGGAGTGATCTTTTAAGGACTGATCTCGATGGAGCATGCTGGCGTAGTATTGGGTGGTTGCAGACGTTTGACCAGCTAGCAATGCTACATCACTTGAACACCAACCTGATTGGAGCATTCTCGCCTTTGAAAAGTTCGGGCTTCCGAAGCTCAACAGAGGCAAAATTGAAGACAGCCCTTCAAAAAAGCTTACAGTGTAGATAACTGATGAAATATGTTGTCCGAGAATCCTGATCGATAAGTCGATTTCTGGGGGTAGTGGCCATATATAACGAGCCCCCCATTCCTGCTTAGTGGTGGCTGAACTCACTGAAGTGCAAAATGTTGAGAGTTGTTTCAAGCATTGCTCAATTCGGTGGATCTCAGCTGCTCCAGAGGATGCATCGACTTTTAAAAGCATTCGTATTCTTTCTATTTCGATGTCAAGATGCTGGTTCAAATCGCGCGTAGTCACAAAGAGTTCTTGCGTTTGTTCAGCTTGCATGACGTAATTAGCCTTGCTGCCCTGCCCTCCTAGGATTTCATGTAAGACTCCAAAATACAACCAATCCTGGAGGAAAGCAGCCGTTTTAGCAGGCGGGTGCTGGGTAAAGTTGCCTCGTAATAGCAAAACTCTCTCCCATCCTCTACGAGCTGGGTAGGAACCAAAGGCAAGACCATCAAAAGGTTCTCGACTTAAACATGGTACTTTGACCGGAGCCCATGTCGCTTCATTGATCTCTGGAACATGATCCATCATGTGGAGAACTGCCGCAGCCGGTAAATTTAAGCGTATTTGCCTTTTTCTTGTCGCCTTTCTTCTGGTAGAGCCCAATAGGTTTCTAATGTGCCGCTTGCTGCTTTTGAATTTGTTGCTTCTCAAGCGCCCTCTTTAGCCCTCCCATCTCCTAAATTCTTCACATCACCCTTTTGGTTTCTTTGCGTGCTCTTCCCTTCGTAACTCACTCCTATCGTTTTAGCCCTTAATACATGTTAATCTTGTTGGGTAGAGACAGTTCTACGGCTTATTTAGCCGTGTTTCCTGGCATGAATTTGGAATGTAATGTGGGCTAGAGAAAGGGCTAAAAGCAAGAAATACGGCTTCTAAGTCGATTTCAGTATTAGGGTCGTTTTGATTGTATTGAGGGAGATTGGCTTCGTAAAGGATTATGAGGTATTCTTGGTGTCCCTATGTTGCACAGTGGCTGTAAGATAGCTAGTGCCAAGCACTTTCGCTTAAATTTATTAGTAATACAATTTTGGTGTCGAGTGAACACTTATTTAAATTAACGCCGAAACCAGGCTCCCAAGGTACACATAACATAGGTAGTACTGAGCACAAATGCTTCAGTGTTTAATTTGTTATTGAAGCTTTAAAACAGAATGGACGACATCTGTCAGGATTGTGTGAATCAGTTATTCTATACCATGCCACGTGGTTTGTCAGAAACATGGGCCAAGCCTGATGAGTACGTTGTCGATTCAGAGCAGCTCCGTTCTTCAGCTGCCAGTGGTTGCAAGTTCTGCGAATTACACCTTGAAAAAATTGTTGAGAAGAGACTTCTCAATAGTTCTACGGTGGAAAAACGTAATACGGTCACAGATGCAAGTGATGATCCATCAGGAGAACTTGTTGTTTCGCTTCAAATGTTTGCTAGAGAGAGCGTTGATCTCTGTGATATGGTGCGACTGGTAGTGGCCGAGACATCCTTTGACGTATATACGCATCATGGTAATTAGTGTTTACTGAAAGCTCAAAAGATGTAGTAAGTTCTAAATGTGGCCCCAGATGATCCAGCGGCTCGGTACGTCTCCAACAGGGAGGAGAAGATCGATAAGAATTCCTCTTCAGCTCTGAACCAAATACAAAAATGGATAAGCAATTGTGAAAAGGCCCATGGTCACCACAATTCTACTCAATGCGGTAGTGTTAGAGATACCTACCTCCCGGATCGATGTATCAGTGTACTCCCTGGTGGCGTAGTCCAGTCAACCTCAGAAGGTTTGTCAACTGTTCCAAGGCTTGTTGAAACGAGAGGAGAGAAAGGAAAATATTTAGCTCTCAGCTATTGTTGGGGTGAAGAACATTACAACCCCCTACGGACAACCGAAAGTAACTACAAGGAGCACTTGGTAGGGATCCCATCACAAGCTCTTGCTCTGACAATTCGACAGGCAATTCAGATTACGCAACAATTAGGTATTCGATATCTCTGGGTCGACGCGCTTTGCATCATTCAAGACTCACCTTCTGATAAAGATGCCCAGATTGGTCAGATGAGGTCAATTTTTGAAAACTCTTTCCTTACCATTCTTGCTGCCAGCGCTGCCAATGCATCTCAAGGCATATTCACTATGCCCCATCCAATATCTTCCCAGATCCAGATCCCTTACTTGTGTCCTGATGGAGTTATTGGCAGAATTTGGTGTTTAAAAAGGGAACAACTTGGGATGAAGGATCAGCCAATCAACCGACGTGCGTGGACACTCGAGGAGAGACTGTTGTCTAGCCGAAAGGTTATCTATCTTAGCGACAGGCTAGCGTGGGAATGCGATAGTATTTCACTTGCCGATTCTGGAGAGATTTCAAACATGCATGACGAAGATTTACGCCTTTCGAATTATATTCGTAATCCAAGGCCCATAGTATCTCCAGTATCGGGATGGCTTGAGTGGGGTGTGCATACTGAATGGGTTAAGAACGTGGCATGGTATACGCAAAGGGACTTGACAAAGCCTGGTGATAAACTGCGAGCGATTGGAGGAATTGCCGACAAGTATCATGCAATTTTGAGAGATCGATACCTGGCAGGCCTTTGGCGCAGCCATATATCCGCAGGGCTTCTTTGGCGAAGAAGCGTTTCGCGGACTAGAGACACCCTTTTCCCCCGCCCCTTGAAATATCGAGCCCCTTCCTGGAGTTGGGCCTCCATAGATGGAGAGGTTGAGTATGACTGGCCCGAACGAAAGGATGGAAGTCTAGAGTGCGCCAGAATTGGGCACAAGGATAGCATTGCCAAGCTCCTCGAAATACAAGTCACTGAAGCAGAAGTTGAGCTGACCCGTCCTGACAAGCCATTTGGTGCCGTAGAATATGGCTTCATTAAAGCTACAGGGATGATGAGCTTCGTCAAAGGAAACTTGAAGCCAGCAAATCATGAAGAAAAAGGGGAATTTCTAGAATTTCATGTTCAAAGGGGATTTTACGACACCAAAATACTGCATGCTATTGACTGCTGGCCAGATAGCGACGAAACATTGCCGCTAACCGATAATGGACTGTGGCTTTTGGGTTTGACTGGCGCAGCAGAGGATTTATACAGCGATAACCGCTTAGATGGTACACTGTTTTTAATCCGGGGCCTGCTGCTGGTCCCTGTGGTGGAAGCTTATTTTCGTCGCATTGGGTTCTTTGTATTCAAAAGCTCAAGTTATGAAGTTCTTATGTCTGGCTTCAAGAAAAGGATAATAACCCTTCTTTGACGGTTACAAACAGTCATAAATCCTGACACATCTAGGCACTTACGATTGCTTCTAAAAGTGTAAGCATTGGCACCACCTGGAAGTCAAAATCTTTTCTGTGAACTGACATTTTATAGTAAATTATATTTCGAATTAAAAATCTGTTCATATATTCAAATTATAAGGAGTTTTTGTCCAAATATAGCAACTACAATTGTTTTAAACCTGTATAATGATTACATTGTGTTTTTCCATTGCCAAGCACAAACCATTCAACCCCTGATTTGTCCCAAAATATTAAAATATTAAAAATGATGTTACCTTGTTGCTGGTGCTAGAATCACGCATGAGCTTCCCTTCCGATCTGACAGATTCAATCTTGAGGCTAACCTGATATCTGATCAAATTCACTTCCATTGTTTGTAAGTGGACTAGATCTATTTTAGATTGTTATAATGACGTTAATCACATGGGTGATCTTGGCCATGATCAGTGCGACAGGCGTACTCACTAGAGTTATTGTTATAACTTGTGAAGAAACTTGTTAAAAATCTCGTTTAGACTTTAATCTCGTTTAGACTTTAGAAGGCATTTTAATATTATACAAAATAAACAACTTATATAATAGCTTAACAACTATTCAAAAACAGACTGATGAGACTCAATTTATTAGTATAATCCAATTTAGTAATATTGTAAACATTTAAATTTAGTGGTTGCATGTTTCCATTGGAAATACTGCCATTTCTACTACTAGTAAATCATGCGTGGCCATCTTCCGTTGTTCTTGTTGGTGTTTTGACTCATCCGGCAACAACAATTTACTCATGCAGACTAGTGGCGTTGGTAACTTCCAACATAAAATAATTCACACCCTCCATCCGGTCAATGTAAAATTCATCGCTTCTGAGAATATTTGGTTAACAAAAGCACCAAGAAGAAACATCCTCAGAATGGGGGACCAAGAACCAGTTTACTTCTTCAAGGCAGAAGAACCGGAATTTGGATTTCTTTGTCAATGGTACCCGTCACAGTTTAAAGACGACAATAGTCAAACATATAAGAATGCCGAACAGTCAGTACATGAACTCCCCAAATTATAATCTCGGAAATAAAGCACTAGGAGCTGATTGTAATTCTTAGATACATGATGTACCAAAAAGCACTCACCTTTGACGACGTAGATACTGCGGAAGAGATCCTCCGTACATCAAACCCCCGAAAGTGCAAAGCACTTGGCAGGGCTACGAAAGGCTTTGATGAAAAAGTGTGGAATAAATTAAGGTCACAAGTGGTGGAGCAAGGCAGTTATTTGAAGTACACCCGAGGAGTCGATGCTGATGGCGAAGGTCTGAAGCACAAGCTTTTAGCGACAGAGAACCGAGAGTTGCTTGAAGCTAGTAACTATGATCGTATCTGGGGCGTTGGTTACAGTGCCGACGATTGCAGGAAGGGCAAGAAAGGGCCAGCACCACGGGAGAAATGGGGTCAAAACTTACTAGGGAAGGCATTGATGGCCACTAGGAAGAGGATCAGAGAGGAAGACGAAGCTGAAGCTAAAGCAGCTCATGAGGGAGCTGTGAAAACTTGAGAATCACTGCTAGTAACTCATGTATAATTAAGCCAACGCTTTGAAGATTAAGAAATATTAATTAGAAACCCTCCAAGAAGAATGCCTCTCTCAAAAAGAACTCTCAAAATAATAGCAAGACGCACTTCTTTCCAAATATCATCCCACCGGCATGATAGAGAAAACAATTCGTGTCTTTTCCCAGTGTCTCTCCGCCGGGTTTGAGATGCAACTAAACCATATAAGATGCAGAACAATCAAAGTGGTGGAGGATAAAACTAGTTACTGTTTAAATTTGTTTGTAACTTAAAATATACTGTTTAGCAAAAATAAAAATATGTAGTCTAAAGTTTTGGCAATATGCTAATAAGCAGATTTGATCAATATGCTAGGGGTTTTTCGTCCAGTTTTGATCTCCATAGGCCACTCACTACCCGATCATAAGGGCCAAGCCAATTCCATGTTTGCTGACACGTGAACCACCATAGCTGCTTCCACCGACGCCGGTATAGTAGCTGCTACGAGTCTTGTAGACGCTTTTCCCTCTTGTTCTAGTGGGGCCTGGTCCGTTTGGATCGGGTGGAGGTGCAAAGTCGGTTCTCTTAACGGTCTTATGAGCTTCCTCAAACTTTTGCTCGAAGAGTGCAAGTGATTCTGGACCCAAGTAACCTATGATTGTGCAAGGGTGATTATAAGGATGAGTGTGGAGTTTGGTAACCAAAACTGCTGTTTTATACATCATCCTATGCCACCGGGAGGCATGGCCTGTCGACACGGAAGGGTGAAAAGTAGCCCAGAGTGTACCATTCTCATTTTCGGCTGGTGCGGAATAGCTTCCTTCATCTTCATTCCGAATGGAGATGTATTCATTTGTGTTCTTCTTCTCCCAGCAACCTTTTCCACCATTCGTATATATCGGACATGCGCTCGCACCCAGGGCATGTCCTTTTATAACCACAAACTTTCTGTACTTAGAACAAACCTGACCTACCGGGGTTTGGGTGTGGGCAGAAGTTGGCGGATTGACCTGCTCTGGGCGAGCAGGCGACGATTCATGCCATGCTGAACTGAAAATCACTCCTGGAAGGAAGTGCGACCTGTGATAGATCTTATCTGTTGGTCTAGCGGTTGCATTTCCATATGTGCTCATAACAGACTGGTTGTGGGCGGTAGGGGTTTGAGAAGCAGAGGGCCAACCATTTGTGGGATAAGCTAATTTGTGTTTCTCTTTATGAAAGGGGAACTCACCCTCATACCTCAACTTGTTGGGCCAAGGTCCTGAGCTAGATGGAGTTTTGTACAGGGATATTGGTCTTGTATTTTTCCTATATTCAGAGATGGATGCTGGGAGAGTGTCGTCTGAAGTTGTAGAGTGAGCTGGGATACCATCTACGGAGGAATACAATTTCATTGTACGGATTGCATCTGTCTCCTCAATAATTTCGCCATCTTCAATTTGTGTCGGTTCATGCTGCTTCTTATGTTTGAGAACAGAAACACGATTTACAACAGGTCCATTCGCCATGTTGTGTGTGTTTCCTTAAGTCTTCTTCAATGCTAAAAAGGTCCTCCGTGAAGTCGTATTATGCTGTGATAGTGGTGTGGCAATAAATATCGGGTTTTGAATTGCAATTCTGGTATTTGGGAAGCAGCAGAGAAACTCATTCTGTAATATATAGAGAGAACAAATAGACAAAGGTCCACGTCAAACTGGAAGAAGAAAGTTGATAAAAAAAGGATAATACCATCGTTTCATAGCTTAATCAATGATGAGCTTTTGATACATTCGGTCTTCAATTATTATGGTGTCTAATAATAGGAACACTTTTCAACATGGCGGGCGGTATGGACAAAGAAAACCGAGTCTGTGCTTGTTGAAATTTACATCCTTAGAATGGAAATAGAAACCTGTTTCTTTGTCTGAACTGTAACTCAACCACGAAATGCAACAAAGAGAAATATAGATTTGCGGGGCAAGAACAATTCATACATGATATTGAATCAAAAAACACAAAGTATACCCAAAAGAGAGGCAGGACTTCTCTCTTTTGAAAATCATTCTCTATATTTCAAGCAGTTACCTGTGAGAAACCAAAACACAATACACTCATCACCGATATTATAATGACAAACATCAACATCTTCATCGGTCGGTTCTGGGATATCCCTATCATTAGAACCATGGCTAGACAGACAGCAGAGTGTTACAATCGCACATTTCACCCTGCGGTGATTACTACGGAATCTTTGAATATAACCCGTAGTGACAGTATACTGAAAGACCAGGTTGGCGAGCAGCCCAGTAAGCGCCACAAAAGCGATGGTCATCATAACCATAAAATTATGGCAAATTCAAAACCTCATGATGTGGGATACCTGTCAAATCAATCCGAGTCAGCTCCAGCGCAGGGCTTAGCAAGCTTGGAATTTATCAAACCATACACCAAAACAAGACCTCCACTAACTACCAGCCGTGCCGAAATATTTACTTTCAAAAGGGGGAGAGATGCTTATGAAGAATCAGCCCTCTCGATACCTGCACCGATGATTTGGCGGCTGAATGCTATATTCCGATGCGAGTCTCAGATCTCAGCCTACAAACAGAGGCTCAGTAGGCTGGATCACGCAAACTGTGATTTAATGCAGATGGTTGACGATATGAACGGGAAAATCAAAGCAATGAAGGATGGGCCAGCTCTGGAAGAAGAACTCAACGATTTAAGGGAAGCCTATGCAATCAAAGAAGACCTTAATAAAGAATTGGAGGATTTAAAGGCATTGGTTGAACAGGAATATGTCAACCTGGATCTTACGAGAACGGAACTTTTTGCAGGCCTGAAGGATGTGCTCGGTCGATATAATCTGCTTGCTTCACAGCCAGATGGTGTTGATGGGTCGTCTGCCACGAATGAAGAAGAGGCCGATATGAATATGGAAGACATACAATCCCAACGGTCCCAATCAAGCCAGCCAATCTGGTCTCCTCGGCCCCAGCAACACCAAAAGATTAGGACTGCGAGTCAAGCCGCTCGAGCTGCTGAAGTCCTGGCTGAAAATATTGCACTTGACGAATTCAACCGAACGGAAGAGCGCTTAGAGAAGGCTAGACATAGATTAGAGACGTGGGCAGATTACTACGACGCCGAATATACCCACTATCATGATGGGGTCCGTGAAGGAAGAATTAAAGACGGAGTTACGGTGTTCGATAATGCCATGCTGATGGACCATCAGGAGGCGACCAGAGACTTAATCCGAGCCGAGGAGGAATATGAGGCAGCCCAGGAACAACTTCGAAAACTCGACATGATGCCAAATCCACACCGAGACCAGTACTCAGAAAGTGTACATGGCATTGATGTTGGGTACGACATCGAACTTGAGAAAGCGTGGGCTGCTGGGGTCGACCGTGAGAGAATCAATCGCTGGATGGAGAATAACAGTGATGTGAATCAGACCGAGTGGGTTGATGAATGGGATGTACGATCAGTTGGATTGAGCGATAGTATAAGCTTGATAGCAGAGGGCCTTGAACGAAAGACAATCGATCGGTGGCGGGCGATGTGTGAGCAACATGCAATAAAGTTTTTGGCTGATGAATCCGGTAAAGACAACACAGGGGCTTAGTATTACTTCAATAATATGTGTCACCAAATGATTGGAAGCAAGAATCACTGCTACATTTCGTTGGAGTAAAAAACATGACAGAATGACATGCGATGCAACGAAGATATCCTGAGTGGATTGGAGACCATACGCTGAGGTATTTTCCCATGTGATGGAATTGACTGCCATACATTCCACATTAATCACATAAAGATTACTGGTTGCAAATCTAATAGTGTGTATTGTGTATTTTATCCTTGCTTAACTTTGGAATTTCAAAAATAGGTGAGTCCTCGTGCAGCCTTTACAAACTACGAGCAGCACTAGAGAAGGAAAAGTGTAAATTATCAATAACTCAAATGACTTATAACTGTGACTAAAGTATATTATGCAGCACAACTGCATTCTTCATGTGTTATCATCATGTGCCTAAGTATGGCTATCAAGTAGCTCTCCTCGTGGTTGCATAGACAGGCTTCCGAGCATTGTAAAGGTTGATCAGCCCACGTAGAGAAGTCTTCATTATATGGCCTTCAAAGATACAAGGGAGAGTGCATCGGAACGAGACCGGAAAGGTAATATAGGCATTAGAGCTTGGAGACATGATACTTTTCAAGATCAGTTATTGATTGATTTGCCGGTTTGATCTGCTTGGAGATACCACGATTTCAAGGAATCTAGAGACGGGAACGAACAAGTAAAAGGTTGATGCTACATACTGGAATCCTGTTGTAAGGTTCTTGAACTCCTCAGATCGAGTGAACTTGAGGCGAGTATGGCCATTCTCCTGAGGCGCCAGGGATTTGGAAATACGGTCATCGATGCCTATAAAGTCATCTTTGTTTTTCTTGTACTTGAGACTGTTTTGGTTGAAGCTAAAGATAGGAATTGTTAAGCAATGGTCGTCAAAGACCGACAACACAATCAACTTCCGTGGCTTCGAGTAGACTGGGCCAAGCATAGTTGCTGTCTCAATTCAGTTCCCGCTGTGGTCTCAAGGCTAAGCAGATTATAAGTTGAAAGGATCATAATACTTACCGACGCGCTGAGGGTCGTTTTTGGTTGCGCTGTTGACATCATAATCTGGTTCATGCCAAGGTGTACTGATGACTAACCCTGGATAAAATTCCGATGACGAATGTCTTTTAGTATATATATGTCGTATTGGTAGTGTTTGGGTTGAGGCATTCCTTCTTGGCTTAGAGTTTTTGTCATTATCCCGCTGTAATGCAACAGGAGTAATGTCTCGAACATGCCCTCGGACAGAAATTCTCTCCCCAGCGGAAGACTTTGAGATTTCTTCTGCTTTTCGCTTCTTCGTGCTAGTGACACTAGACTAGAGCTAGAGTTAGCATTTGGTAATGAGGTTCCGATTAAGTCAAGTCCCAAAGATCTAATTGCGTACCACTGCTGCTCTCTTAACATTCTTCGTGGCATTGGCTGTTCGTGTTTTAGTCTGGATAGAAGCACCACCAAGTGGCCGCTTTTGCTGTTCTGCAGCTTCAGTTACCTTTTGAACGTTTAAAAATGTTATTAAGGTGTCTGTCTTACGAGGTTGTGGCTTTGAAGAGTTTGCTTTTTGAGCTTGTTGCTTTGGAGCAGCGACTTTCTTTATTGTTAGCGGTGAAGCTGCTTGCTTGGTAGATTTCTTCTCTATAAGTTTCACTGTTGGCATTTCAACTTTTTTGCCTATTGGCTTCTTTCGCACAATGGATTTGGTAACCTGTGGTTGAGCTTTGGTCGCAGGCTTGACAGCAATCTTGCCAGATCTCTTGGCGGTCATCTTGATCGAGAGGTTTATACTTTGTATCAAAGTTTCAATCTTATGAGACATCGCAACTACTTTTGAGAGCAGCTTACACCTTACAGTACCTGTGCTTAAATTTAGGAGACCAAACTCGAACAAAGCCATACAATAAACCAGCATCAGGTATATTTTTATGGACAAAGAAACAGAGGCTTATACTCATATATGACAAAGGAAATCAGGTCATGGCTCAGTCAGTTTGGTACGACAAAATTTATATTCAACTCGCATATCCAGGGCGAACTTTCTGTTGCTGTAGAGGTTTTGGGTTTTTAAAAGCTACGGTCCCATGGCCACCCATGAAACATCGATAGATTGTTCTCCCTGTAGGTAATAAACATATCATATCCAATAGGCCTGCGAGTACTGCAATTTCGTGAGAACATATGGAGGATACCATTAAGGGGCTATAAGCTGCCTTCATACGCTAGGCCAACAAATGTCACATTTACGTCTTAGCAGATACATACTTTCATTTTGTGTCACCTAATCACACTCCACTTTTCGAGGCTGATCCCCACAGAGCATCGACGCAGATCTGGAGTTAGCTAGGCTGTAGTGGCGCTGCCATTAATTATTATGGGTCCAATGTATATAATCATATGTACTGTATATAGAAGAAAAAAGGAAGAAAGACGAAGAAAGCGAAAGAAAAAAATGAAAGCCAGGCGGTGGACAAGCAAGTGGCAGAAATTGCTATGACGCTTGCGTTGAGGAGGACAAGAAAACAAATCCCCCTTTGTCCCGCTACAGGACCGCACCCCTGCTTTGATACTCTCACCACCTCTTTGAAGATGACTGACTCGAATCCCCTCATCTTTTATGACATCTCTTCGCCCATTGCACCCCGCTCCTACGCGCCCAATCCTTCTAAGGCCCGTCTCGCGCTCAGTTTTAAAAGTGTATCCTTCAAGACAACATGGGTCGACATCGTCGACATCTCTGACATTCGCCAAAGGCTCGACTGCCCGGCTGCCCGTAAATTCGACGATGGCTCCGACTACTACACGCTGCCCATGCTGCAGGATCCGGCGTTGGGCAGGGTCGTCGGTGACTCGTTCGATATCGCCAACTATCTCGAAGATATGTTCCCAGACTCAGGTGGCTGTCTGTTCCCTTCAAACTCCACCCGCACAGGACTTGACTACGAGAGCCCGAGCAAGGATACGGCATTCTTTGCGCCCCTGACTTCCAACCAAGGATCCAAAAACCAGGCCTATGCAAGGTTCAACATGCACATCGATGCCACCTTCTCCGCCCATGTGGTGCTTGTCGCTCAGTATCTCCCCTTTAACCCCAGCACGGCCGAGGCTGCAAAGGCCCTCTTCGTTAAGCGCGCACACCTGAGCTCCTGGGATGATCTCTCTCTTCAGGGCGAGGCAAGAGAGCAGCTCAAGGCGGCATTTAAGCTAGCTCTAACTTCATTGGCCCAGATGTTCATGGTCCACGAAACTGGGCCGTACCTCGAGGGGATCCAGGCTAATTATGCCGATCTGATCGTGGGCGGATGGCTGAACATGCTCTCTGCCACCATGCCCGTGGAGGAGTGGAAGGATTTCAGAACGTGGCATAGCGGAGTCTTTGCCAGGCTGCATGATGATTTGCAGGAGAACTATTTCAAGTGCACATAACGGATAGCTATAGATCATGCTCTGGTTTCGATTATATCGGATCGAGATCGGTTTTTCAGATCCAGCAAGGTTATTTAATATAACTTCGATGAGATACCCTGCTATCATTTTCAGGGCGTGCGTGAGTGAATTCATAATCATGAAGCTTTGTGGACGGGAACGACTTGCAGTACAACCAGGGTAGTTTCCCTTTCTTTCATAGCAGACTTATGGCAGCATCTGGATAAATTACTACAAAAGTGTAAAAAGGCTAGACCACTACGAATTATTGAGTCTTTGACAAAGTTGCATGCCCCAGACAGGGTTGATAGTCTTTGCAAAATATTAATCTTTCTCTGAATATCTACGGGGAAGAGCTTACGGAGAAGGACCACTTATCCATGTAAGAAAGGCTGTGTAAAAGGTGTATCTGAGACAAATTTGATAATAGTCATGGCCTACAAAGGCAATGATACTAAGAAACTGCCAAGTTTTTGCTTGTATTTCGAGAATAGAAAGTTAAACAACTCAGAGTCGGGTTTGGCTTAAAGTTTTACCAAATCCAGATGAAGTAGTCTGGTAGTATAACGTCCTTTGTTGTAGTATGGGAAAAAGTATCTACTCTCCTTCCATTTGTTTAATTTAAGAGACCAAACTTAAACAAAATCATACAGTAAATTTAAAAGGTAGATTTTCGGCACATGGGAAAATAGGGATGTCACTTAACAAATGAACCTAAGTCAGAGCCGAATCAATTGTTTAGGACAGGTTTATATCAACTAGCATACTATAGCATGTTTTGTATACAATATAATACAAGTGTTAGACTTCCATAGTCCAAACGGGAACCGGTCCTCATACTAGCTGCATTGTGTAATTCCTATAATAGACTGTAGCCGCATTCCCATTGCTACCGCATAAAGCAGTAAATTTCTCGTCTACTGAAGCGGGCAGTGTCTGTCTCCCTTAAGAGAATTCACCATAAACCTCCAGAGTCACATAGGGTCCATTGGCGAATTCCCTCGGTCTCAAATCTTCAATACGAAATGAAGGGAGATTTGACCCAGATGGATGGCAAGCTTATCTGTGGCAACCATTTTTGGCGCAATGGCCAATCTTTCTAATATGAAGCCCATCTGATATGTGAAGTTGTGGTTGTTCTCCCTGCTGACACCCAAGAGTCAATGACTTAGTACTCATGACAGGTATACCGTAATGGAAACGTTGGCGGCCACTACGTGTGATGAAGGCAATGCAGTAGACTCAAATTTCAATGGCCATCTCGCAATTTTGCTAATGCCGCCGCAATACCTCCACTAAGCTCGTTGTCTCTTCTCAGCTGCTCTGACTTTCTTTCACGAGCCACCCTTGCCTCTTGTTCTGCAACAACTGCAGCCAATGCATCCACATCGTCATCAGCATCCTCCTCATCTGGGTCCCACATGTGAAATTGTTTTGGTGACTCTACAGGCTGGGCAATATTCGTTGGTAGTTGCGCTTGCTTTTTCGTTATCGAACCCATTGATCTCAATGGAACCCTGCTCAAAGGTATCGCCCGATCCAGAACTCCTTCTATCCCATCCCCGTTATTATCCAGGGTAGTCTCCCGTCTAACCAGCTCACGTCTAGCAGCCTTTCGAGCACGGAAAGGCTCATCCACAACTCCACACCATCTTTTAATCTTTTTCTCTCCCCACCCTCCAATGATAGCTATCTCCTCTGGTCTCGCGTTGACAGCCGCTCTAATACTACCGAAAGCACTCACAAGTGTAACTGCATCAGTTTTATTTATGCTTCTCGGAACGGTCACAAAGTCTACCATCTTATCTGTATAACTTTTGCTCTCTGTTCCTCTGATGGCGCTATAATTCGCGTGTTCATAGCTCTTATATAACTCCAGATATCGAGCAGCTTCAGCAGCACTCCAGCATAGTATCACCGTAACATTATTTATGAGACTCGTTTTAGACAATTCTTTCAAGCTATCTTCGTGGTTATCGATATCCACCATCGTGAGAAGTACGCGAAGATTGTATTTACCGGCCAGCGACCTTATTCGATTATAGATATATTCGGGGTGTAATCGGTGGTATTTGAGAGAGAGGAAGAGGGCACATGTTGTCACACCGAGAACATAATCGGCTGGGATATCCGAATACTCCCAGGCGAAAGATCGCAAGTTGGTGAGAATTGGATTGCCCTTCTGACGAGGGGAGACGAGAATCGAGGATGCTCCTGTACGAGTAACAATTACTTGAGGAGTTGGCTGCACAACTACTTTCGTGCCAGCAGTAGTACCACTGGTTGGAGGGGCGCGGTCGAGACGCTGAGGGGTAGGTTGTTGAATACGTTGTGGGGTTGGCTGTTGAACACGATGAGTTGCTGAAGCACCAGATGAAGCTGCAAGAGCAGCTAGGAAATCAGCATCTGCACCAAAATCTTCGTCGTCGTCCATGGTGGTGATCTTTGATTGTGATTGAAAAGAGAAGGCTAATATATTGGCTACGGATGACGGGATGACAATAGAATCGCGAGATCATGTGACCCTGCTTTACCCGCTCTGACTACCTATATCCCTTGTCAAAATTGGGGGAAACTGAATACGTTAGAATAGGAATATCCCTGCAACCAATCTTATGCTTAGCAGAATTGGTTTGGTTTCGTTTACATTGCTAGACATTTCGTAGGAACAACTACGGTCTTCTGAAGGTGAAAATAGGTAAGATGATAAGGTTAATTAACGCCTACGAATCCTCCGCCATGAGTCTACTTGGTTCTTATGCTCTTTCTTGAGACCAAGTTGTGCGAGACACTCAGATCTGATTGCAAATTTATATCGTGAGCGAAAAAAATACATCAACTGACTGGTCAGGAATGTCCGGTTCATCATCATCTAGATGCAAATATTGAGTGAACCTGTTGAATTTATTACTTCGCTGTTAGTTAAAAAAGCAGACATAGAACTTTGATTTGCAGCTATTCTAGTAAATCAGAGCAGGGCTTGACAGAAACACAAAAAATACGTTAAATCAGAGATTATGTATATCAAAGTGCATTCAAATGTCAGGACTTGCAGTGTTTTCAATTGTCTAACGCCGCGCTATGCAGTGCACTTAACCCTAAGTCCAAACTCCTAGCTGCTGACGGTGCCGAATTCACGAACCTCCCTTGCAGTCCATGTTTGGTATTCACTTGTGGGAGGTCTATTCAATAAGGGAACTTTCAGTATCTTCCTCGGCTTCCTCCTCGTATGGAACCAAGAATACTCCAGCCTCATTAAGCTTGCGAATAGTATTCTCCTGAGCAACGATAGTTGGACGAGGTGCGTAAACAGACACTGTAGGAGGCGCGTTAGTCACTCTTCCACAATAACTACAACACAAAGATTTTGTTTGTAAAATGGATATGCACTTTTCTAGTAGCACCAGAGGTACACAAGGCTGAGCGGAACAAACTTACAGATCTCCAACTTTGCGATGTTCATCTTCCAGGCTTGGGAATCGGAACGAACAGGGTATTGAACAGCAAGGGTATTAGAGCTGCTGGAAACATCTTCGGCTGGTAATGCCTTGCGCGAGATCTCCTTTTTGGCGAGAGCAGTCTCGGCGATCTTTAGTTCCTTCTTAACAGTCTCCAATTCCCGGTAGAGCTCAAGCTCCTTCGCGGTTGGTTGAGGCATCTCGACCGACTCCAACTTTCCTCCCTTGCGCTTGACCTCAACAAACTTGACACCACGAACTTGAACTACACCGTGGGTAGTGAAATCGCCGCCTTCATGAATACTTGCATCAGAATTGGTAAGAGAAACGGTGTCCGAGATATCAGCGTTTGCGTTGGTGGGAGTAGTGGCCTGGGGATGATGGGTAAAGGTGGGTGCTTTGTTGCATAGATTAGCAATTACATATCAGAGACTAATACATTACTTACGAATAAGGGCAAGAAAGCTAGATCGACGGCGTTGGTGGTTTAGTTTGCCTTTTGGGGCCTTTCTTGCTGGCATGCTGGCGACGGTGGCAGATCTCTTAAGAGTGTTGACACTGTTAGCAACTTTGGTAGAAAAATATCGGCAAGCGTCAAGGAATTCTTTGTCAAGGCTAGCCATGGTGATGCCGAGAAACTTGATGAACGTTGTGATTCGAGATAAAAGTTAACGTGACAATTTTCTTGACAATTGTTGTCAGGAGATGAGCCGAAGACGACAGGTTCTGGCCTAGAAAGGAAAGATTGCCTTCAATAGACATAAAGATCTCGCTTACCTTCTTAGTTCATGATATTTTGAAGGAGGTTCTTTTGAACTCATAAAGGTGAAGCTTGTTTTAATTTATCTTTTGTATCCTTTACAGTTATGTAAACAAAAACTTGCATAAAATTCACACACGCACTCTCTAAATGCACATCCTACCAGGGCTAGATCTAGATTACTTCTAATTGAAGTGTAATAAAGATTCATTGAGTATACACAAATGTTGTCTAGCCTTTATATATCAAACAATATTGGAATTACTATTTTTATTCTATTGCTGATTGGTTCGCTTAATTTTCTCCCCCTTTTTCCTACCACTCTTTCAAATCTTTTATGTCCCGTTCAAATATATAGATTAACTAGTTTGTAAAGAGCTGGTTTAGTAACGAGGAAATTGTGCGAAGCTAAACTAACCCCGATTACCATGAAGTGTTTCATGGATCAGGGATTAAACATCAAATGCAGCATATCGTCCGTCATACCAGATGTTTCCCTTCAGACGACTTGGCCATCTACAGATTACGCATTTGAACCCAAATTCATATTTTTTGACATCTAAAATTAAAATTCCTACATCAGCAAGTACTGCCAAAGACATTAGAAATAAATTCACAAAGGAACATATTCTCCTTTAATCCTCACGACATCAATAAATCTTCCATCCATATCGCTCTCAAAAGGAAGCCAAGCAGATTAAACCTGCAACTCTGATCCAAATGATTTACCATCTAACGTGGCAACCTTTTATTCAGCCTCTTTTCATCCTTTACCAACCCCCAATGTGATGCCTCTCCATCGTGATCTGGGGTTGTATTCGCCTTTTGATAGACGTATTCATACCAAGGTCTGCCTTCAAAACTATCGAGACTCACGCTGACTGTATCGGGAAGCTTCAAGGGTTTGAGCACGTTGAGCTTTGGTATTCTTCATGGGGATGTGAGCGTTGAAAGGAGCATCAAATGAATGGAGCTGACAGCCATCGTTGTGAGAATACCAACATTTTTATTGGGTCAATGAGCATAATGAGTTGCCGCAAGCTACCAATTCAGCTTGAGTAATGAATGTTCTGAATGACAAAAGTTTCCGGCGTCAACGTGCATGAACAGGTTGGGATTTATATCGCTACACTCTAGAGAATTATCACATCGAGCAGTATAACTCGGCAGTATTAAGATTAAGCCCATGAACCGTAGTTATAGCGATGTAAATTAACTTGATTTGAGTAAGAATATTGATAGATGAGTTGTTTCAAGACTCGAGTCGGACGGTGCAATCAGGCGACCATGCTAAAGCCACCGTTCTAGATTACTAAATTAATTTCTCAACCCTCTTAAGCTTGAAGTCCTTCATCCAAGACAGTGGTTTGTGAGTAAGATTTCTATTCTAATGTGAGGTTTTGTGAAACAGACCAGATTCCATTTTTCTAGCTGAACTTTCAACCAAATTGCAATTCACCAGCAGAGGTAACTTAAAGATATTATTGCATAAATTTTGGTGAATCCATAGTCGCTCTTAGGTCGGATACAAACTTGACAATTTAATACGCTATCACTCCTCCCCATCAATTTTAACGTCACCCCAAACTTTACTTATACCGACGCTCAGAGCCTTTTGTATTTTTTTCCTCGCGATCATATTTCCTAATTGACCCGAAACAAGTTGCATTTTTTTCTTCCTTCCCTCCTCACCTTCGCCGCATTTTCCATATGCCTCGACAAATTCAACTGGCGTTTTCCATATCTTCTGTATCTCAAGTGCTTTCTCGCCAGTCACCCCACGTGTACACATAAGCATCTTTAAGTACACATCTCGGAGAGTTGATGCTCCAGATTTTGAAACCAGAGAACCAAAGGCTGCATATGTGATATTGTAATCAGTGCCTGGTTTCGTTGTTCTCAAGTGTTGCACCAAGGGCATATAATTGTTTGATGTGATAACTTTAGAAGGAATGACATGTAAGTCTTTATTCTTATAAACGTCGTTTTGCAACATCCTCGTCATAACTGCAAGATATTTTATTGTGGCATCCATGTCCTTTGTCCTCTTCAAGAAATATCCTTCCACAACCTGGGTGCTGGTGATAGATGATTCGACCATAGCGGCAGACTTTTGGAGAATGTCGCTGTCCATGCCATGCTCCTCAATGACATAGGTTACATTTTTCATCCCAGACTTCCTCATGCGAAACTTCTGTTCGTGGAACCTCCCATCTTTGACAGAGCTGATGAGATCATCCAGGCGTTTTCTCTCCACGATCCAATCAAGAATAACTTCATCACCTTCATCAACACCATCTCCTAGACTGGCAAGTAGTCCAGGGTCATGTACTTTGGCAACCCATGTAACATCTCCTAGAGCCATTGAACGAGTAATTGGGGATATCCCATGCTTTTCGAGTTCTGTTTGAATGTGATTTCTATCCTTCATTGCTCGAACCTCTCGATTATCAAGGATGAGATGCACCGTATATGAGGCAGGAGGGATAACTATAGGTTCAAAGTCCGGTAACTCGGTTCCACAACCTCTTGGGATAATATCTGATACAGACTCCTTCTGTGGCGATTCGGAATCTCGAACTCGAGGGTAAGAAGGACTCAAGTTGATAGAGCCAAGATTTCCAGTCGACCTGCTGGTTTCCTTCTCCTTCTGTGCCTCACAATTATCAACTACTCCTAAGTTCAAACCACTAGCTCTTTGGAGACTCCTCGCAACCTCCCATCCTTCGTCTGTCAGGAGGTATCTCTTCACTGGGCGTGTCTTACAGTATACCAAGTTCTTACTTGTTAAGGTGTCAATTGATTTCCAGGCCGTGTAAAACTCATTGGCATGTTTTGGGGCCGTGAAAGAAGAATCACAGTGTTCCTCTGCCAGGGCAATGGTTTCCTGTTTCGTTAACCCTACATCATCGTCATCTCCCGTGCTTCCCAACGCAATTAAAATGGCATATGCGCCGGACCGTAGTTTTGGGACATATGCCTTAGTTGTCGTTTTCTTCTTCTTCTTCGCCGGAGATGGCCCACTTTCCTCTTCGTCGTTACTATCTTCTCCAGGAATGATAGCTCTCTTCTTTCCTTTTGGCATAGTTGGCTTCGGCAGTCCATTCTCCGTACAGAACTCTTCCATTTTCTCCGTAAGCTTCTTAGCCAACAAATCACCAATCCCTTTCAGTTGTCTCGCTTCCGATGGATGGGCGAAGGATAAAGGGCATAATTTAATTGCCTCGTATGCCTTCCTGTAGGTGTTAACCCCTCTGGTTCCTCTCTGTTTCTCAATCTCTAGCCACTCTCCCACCCATTTTAACAATAGTGGGTTTGCGCAAGTCGGTACATCCGGCATATTGAGGAGCTATACAAGCAAATGGATTCAATTGACAATGTGAATTTATAAATTTCTTGAGTTGTGATGATCCAGGTTCACCACTCACGGTCAGCAATATCGCAAAGAGCCTAGGTTTATGAGCAATGTGCCTTGAGAATGAATCCATGTGCATAAGCTCGTACCGATTGATAGCGCTGGAACTTTATTGTCTGGCAAAATGGTGGTTGTCGCGGATACGGAATTGAAGATGATGGACCACCTTTTCACGCGTTAAGCTCGAGTCGCGGTATCACGTGATCTTACCAAGCGTGCGTCATTTATGTCAAAGCGGTGAGGTGATTCGGGCAAAATGCTTCGTTCTTTCAAGATCAGCCTGCCCCGCCATATTGACTTCATTCAGCTTATTGAGAAATTGCTATTGCAGTTCCTCTTCCTTTAAACCTACTCACACTATCCAGATACCAAATTCGGAGCTAAATATTTAATCATGGACGCTGCTATCCTTACCGCGAGTGA